>ERZ772897.48-NODE-48-length-121717-cov-13.970624_pt1 | contig 121717 bp, 103 predicted proteins | sample MGYA00512125_ERZ772897 | MGnify/ENA primary metagenome ERZ772897 (study PRJEB29015, sample SAMEA2737660) | human gut metagenome | biome: human gut; feature: human-associated habitat; material: faeces | place: China | collected 2012 ... | reverse complement strand
ATGATGAGCACGGCTGGGATGACAACGGTGTATTCAACTTCGAGGGTGGATGCTACGCTAAGGTTATCGACCTTGATATCGAGTCTGAGCCGGATATCTACAATGCGATCAAGCGTAACGCTCTCCTTGAGAACGTAACTGTTGCAGATGATGGAAAGATTGATTTCGCTGATAAGAGCGTAACAGAGAATACTCGTGTTTCTTATCCAATTGATCATATCAAGAATATTGTACGTCCTATCTCTTCTGCACCGGCAGCAAAGAACGTTATCTTCCTTTCTGCAGATGCATTCGGCGTACTTCCTCCAGTATCTATCCTGACTCCGGAGCAGACACAGTACTACTTCCTGTCCGGATTCACAGCAAAGCTTGCAGGTACAGAGCGTGGAATCACAGAGCCAACCCCTACTTTCTCTGCTTGCTTCGGTCAGGCATTCCTGGAGCTGCATCCTACAAAGTATGCAGAGGAGCTTGTTAAGAAGATGGAAGCAAACGGTGCTAAGGCATACCTGGTTAACACAGGATGGAACGGAACCGGTAAGCGTATCTCCATTAAGGATACTCGTGGAATCATCGACGCAATCCTGAACGGTGATATCGTAAACGCTCCTACAAAGAAGATCCCTTACTTCAACTTTGAGGTTCCTACAGAGCTGAACGGTGTTGATACAGGAATCCTTGATCCTCGTGATACTTATGCTGATGCTTCTGAGTGGGAGGCAAAGGCTAAGGATCTTTCCGAGAGATTCATCAAGAACTTCGCTAAGTATGAGGGTAATGAGGCAGGTAAGGCACTTGTTGCTGCAGGTCCTCAGCTGTAATCATTCCGCTGAAATGCGATAGTTTTTGCAACGTATAAAGAAACGGGTGTCCCGAATCCGGGACACCCGTTTTTTTTGTATAGAAAAATGCCCTAACAATCCGACAGAGTTTCGCTTGCGAAACTCTCCGCCTGCGGCGGGTCGCAGGAAAGCGACATCTTCCTATCCGCCGCAGTGCGATCCTCGCGGAGCGTTTTTTACTTTATAGGAAACGAGCAGTTCCTATAAAGTAAAAAACCGGCTCCATGCAAATGCATGAAACCGATTTATAAAAATCACCGAAATTTATATTCGATTATTTATTGTCTGGTGTATGCCACTCCCAGTCACGAACCTCTTCCAGATCCTGACCGTACTCAGCGATGTACTGCTTGTGCTCTACAAGCTTGTCATTCATCTTCTGGATCAGGTAAGAACCACGGTTTGCAAGCTGTGGCAGATGCATGATCGCATCCTTTACGAGATTGAAACGGTCAATCTCGTTCTGAACTCTCATATCAAATGGAGTTGTAATGGTACCTTCCTCCTGATAACCATGAACAGATACGTTCTGGTTGTCACGGCGATAGGTCAGCTCGTGAATCAGTGTTGGATAACCATGGAATGCAAAGATCACTGGCTTATCTGTTGTGAAGATTGCATTGTACTCGCTGTCACTCAGTCCATGAGGATGTTTATGATTAGACTCCAGCTTGAACAGATCGACTACGTTTACCACGCGGATCTTCAGCTCCGGAAGCTCATCACGAAGGATGGTAACGGCAGCCATTGTCTCCAGTGTCGGTGTATCACCGCAGCATGCCATAACGAGATCCGGCTCCTGACCCTCATCGTTACTAGCCCACTCCCAGATACCAACACCCTGGGTACAATGCTTTACCGCCTGCTCCATATTGAGCCACTGATAACTTGGATGCTTTGATGCAACGATCGCATTGACATAATTCTTACTCTTTACGCAGTGATCGAAGCAGGATAACAGACAGTTGGTATCCGGTGGCAGATACATACGAACAACGTCTGCTTTCTTGTTGGCAATATGATCAAGGAATCCCGGATCCTGATGTGTAAATCCGTTATGATCCTGCTGCCATACATTGGATGTCAGGATGAAGTTCAGAGAAGCGATCGGGCGTCTCCATGTAAGCTGATTGCAGACCTTCAGCCATTTTGCGTGCTGTGCAGCCATGGAATCTACGACACGGATAAATGCCTCATAGCTTGCAAAGAAGCCGTGGCGTCCTGTCAGCAGATAACCTTCCAGCCATCCCTCACACATATGCTCGCTGAGCATACCATCCATAATACGTCCGTTTCTTGCCAGACAGTCATCAGAGTCAAGAAGCTCTGCATTCCAGTCTCTGTTCTCTGCCTCAAATACCTTGTACAGACGGTTTGACATACTCTCATCCGGTCCGAAGATACGGAAGTTCTGATTTTCTTTATTTAATACGAAGATATCGCGGATATATCCACCAAGCTCGATCATATCCTGAGCCTTTGTCTTACCCGGATCTACCTCAATGCCATACTCACGGAAGTCCGGAAGTCTTAAATCCTTCATCAGAAGACCACCGTTTGCATGTGGGTTTGCTCCCATTCTTGCATCTCCCTTTGGTGCCAGCTCAGCCAGCTCAGGGATCAGAGTACCCTTCTCATCGAAAAGCTCCTCCGGACGATAGCTCTCAAGCCATGACTTCAGAAGTGACAGATGCTCTTCCGGCTTCTCCATTGTGATCGGTACCTGATGTGCACGGAAAGATCCCTCGATCTGCTGTCCGTCTACAACCTTAGGACCCGTCCATCCCTTTGGTGTACGAAGAACGATCATTGGCCACTTTGGACGCTCCGGATCATTGTTCTTACGTGCATTCTCCTGGATCGCCTTGATCTTCTCAACAGCCTGATCCATAGCCTCAGCCATAAGCTTATGCATTGTCATTGGATCATCACCCTCAACAAAGATCGGCTCCCAGCCGCAGCCTACGAAGTAGCTCTCGATCTCCTCATGAGAGATACGGGAGAAGATTGTCGGGTTACTGATCTTGTATCCGTTCAGGTTCAGAACAGGCAGAACAGCACCGTCTGTGATCGGATTCAGGAATTTATTGGACTGCCAAGAGGTAGCCAGAGGACCTGTCTCAGCCTCACCATCACCAACGATTACTGTGGCGATGAGATCCGGGTTATCAAATACAGCACCAAATGCATGTGCGATGGAATAACCAAGCTCACCACCCTCGTTGATGGAACCCGGTGTCTCCGGTGCACAGTGGCTAGGCACACCACAAGGGAATGAGAACTGCTTGAACATCTTCTTCATACCCTCTTCGTCCTGGCTGATATTTGGATAGATCTCACTGTAAGATCCCTCCAGATATGTGTTGGCGATCATAAAGTTTCCGCCATGTCCCGGACCGGATAAAAGGATCATATCGAGATCGTAACGCTTGATAACACGGTTACAGTGTACATATACGAAATTCTGTCCCGGGACGGTTCCCCAGTGACCTACGATTTTCTTTTTAATATGATCCATGGTTAATGGCTCTTTCATCAGCGGATTATCCAGCAGATAAAGCTGTCCGGCAGACAGATAATTGGCAGCACGCCAATATGCATCGATCTTGTCCAGCATCTCCTGAGATAATGGCTGTTTCTCAAGACAAGTATTTTCTGACATTTGTTACCTCCCTAAATCATTTGTTTTTTCCGTCCGCTAGTTTACCATATTTCGCCTGTGATTACAAGGAAAAAAGGCATCTCAAAACGTAGAACTTTCACGCTTTGAAACGCCTTTTTATGGCATATTTGCTAAAGTTTTCTCATTTGTTATCCTTAATGCTCATACCATCCGACGATTCCCGGTGTCAGATTGATATTGATCTGCTTTACCTCCTGATACTCCTCCATGCCATGGACACCAAGCTCCCTGCCGATACCACTCATCTTATAGCCGCCCCAAGGTGCCTCATTGAAGGTTGGATTGTAGCAGTTGATCCATGTGATTCCGGCACGGATCTCATTGATCACACGGTGGGCTCTGGTAATATCTGAGGTAAATACTGCAGCCGCTTTAACTCTAGCTGCATCTGCTTACGAAGCTTTAAATCCAGCGCACCTAACGGCTCATCCAGAAGAAGTACCTTCCCCCTCCACTCGTATGGAACCTGTCGTCGGCTCCTCAAAACCCGCGATCATTGGAAGGGTTGTCGTCTTTCCACATCCGGAGGAACCGAGAAGTGTTAAAAACTCTCCTTCCTCCACCTGCAGGTTGAGATCCTTCACCACATGATTCGTTCCATATATTTTATTGACGTCCTTAATATCAAAAAGAGGCCATTCGAAATTCGAACAGCCCCTTTGCTTGCGAATAATATACTACAATAAAACCAACACTTCAATGCCATATTTTCCCCATTTTTCTACTTCTTTCAGGTAATCATCTACTCCTGTTCCTTCACTAATTTAAACATTTGTACCCTGTTGCGGATACCTAATTTGCGGTAAATATTTAAAATGTGCTTCTTCAGAGTATTCACCGTGATAGATAACTGGTCACAGATCTGCGCATTCTCCATCCCCTGCAGCAAAAGCCCCAGGATCGTCTGCTCCCGCTTCGTCAGGTTATACTTTCTGACCGCCTCCGTCATAGTCAGCTTCTCCTGTGCTGTCATCTGATGAGTCCTTTCCTGATAAAGCCGGTACGCCATATGATCCTTGAGCATGTCCATCAGAAAAACATCTTCGTAGGTAAAGTCCTCCTTGCCGATGGTGCGGTATAATGTCACTACACCTAAGAAGGACTTATTCCTGCCAAAAATCATCTGCATGGCATAATGCCAGTTATTTGGCTGGTAAACCCTCCTGTAATACTCCGTATTGACTCTTTTTTCATCCGATATAATATCTGTCTCCCGGTAAACCATGCTGCGGCCGCTGAACATAATCCCCCTGCTGTAATCAATACTTTCATAAATATCCGACAGATCCTCATCACAATTAAAATAAACCGGCCGTTCCAACCGCTCTATCTCCTTTGCCGATGCAAGATAAAAATCAGCACTGTCAAAGTCAATCACCGTCTTGATCTGTTCCAGAAACTGTCTGCGCATCTCGTCAAAATCATTTGTCGTATAGATCTTATAAATAATACTGTTGAGTACAAGCCAGTCATTTGTTTCAAAATTTTTCATTGGCTGCCACCTCCCAAAAATTCAGAAAATAAAAAGTACGCAAAGAAGCGAACACATCTTTGCGTACTTAATTTAAACTATGTAATTATGTATGAAGTATAACACAAACAAGGTACTTGTCAAGTGTTATTTACTAAGAATTCTGTCCAGAAGTCCTGTAGACTGCAGGAACAGGATCACCATGATCACCGGCATAACAAATTTGATCATCACAATATAAAGCTGCTTTCTGGAGAATTTACCATTGGGATGCTCCATCTCCTCAATAATCCACTGTGGCTTCACAAGCCATCCAACCAGGATCGTAGAGAAGATCGTAATAAACGGCATCAGGAAGCTGTTACTGATATAATCCATAATATCTAAAAGCTGTCCTGTGGTTCCGTTTGGAAGCGGAATCTCCAGATAAAAGAGACTGTAGCCCAAAGCGATCACAGCGGTTGCCGCCAGATAGATCACACCTAACACCAGTGTCGTTTTCTTCCGCCCTGTATGAAAGATCTCCATACAATTTGCAGTAATCGACTCCAGCACGGAAATACATGAGGTCAGTGCCGCAAATGCTGCCAGCAGGAAAAATACCAGACCGATCACTCTTCCGGCAGTCCCCATGGCATAAAACGTCTTAGGAAGTGCCACAAACATCAGGCTTGGTCCTGCAGACATACCATCCATACCGGAAAATACATAGATTGCCGGTATGATCATAACACCTGCCAGAAATGCAACAACCGTGTCCACAACCTCAATCTGGGCAACAGACTTGTTCAGATCCACATCCTTCTTTACATAGGAGCCATAAGTGATCATAATGCCCATCGACACACTCAGAGAAAAGAACAGCTGACTCATCGCATCCAGTGTGACCTGTAGAAATCTTGAAACCGTCAGGCCCGACACATCGGGTATAATATATACCTTCAAGCCATCCAGACCTGTCCGTACTACTCCATCTGCTCCCTTTGATTTTAATGTCAGAGAGAATATTGCAATACACACTACCATAATAAGCAGCACCGGCATAATAAACTTACTGCAGCGCTCAATACCGCCCTCTACGCCATTGTAAACGATCAAAGCCGTTACCAGCATAAAGATCAACCCAAACCATACCGAAGAGGTATTCGTAATAAAGCTTGTAAAATAAGAATCCTTCGCTGCATCCCCACTGGCTCCGGTGAGAAATACGATAAAATACTTCAGGATCCAGCCACCGATGACCGCATAATATGTCATGATAAGCACCGGTACCATAAAGGTCAGAAATCCCAGCTTTTTCCAACCGGGACGCATGCTCTCATATGCCCTAATGGCACTCTGTCCCGTCTTACGTCCAATGGAAATATCCGTTGTCAACAAGGTAAAACCGAAGGTAAGCACAAGCACCAGGTAAATGATCAGAAATAATCCACCACCGTCTCTTGCTACCAGATAAGGGAAACGCCACAGATTTCCTACACCTACAGCACTTCCTGCTGCTGCCAGAACAAATCCGATCTGGCCACTAAAACTACTTTTCTTTTTCAATTTTTCTGCTCCTTTTACATTATTTCCGTTAAAAACTGATAAAACCCATTGTACCATATCCCCAAAAGAGAATCAACGAATATCCATTACAAACATTTTTTATCATAAAACAGGGCAGAAGACAATCCATTCACAGATCGTCTTCTGCCCGATTTCAACGCCTTCCGCTCATTACAATAAAATCCCGGTATTTACTTTGACTCCATACTGACTACAGTAAAATCCAGACCTTCGATCACATCCCGTATTACGGAATCATCCATCACTTGGTAAATGGATACGACCGCTGTCTTTTTGTTCAGATTAACCTTTGCCACGACTCCGTCCAGTTCATCCAGATGCTTCTCAATCCTGTTTTTACAGTTCTGGCAATGCATTCCTTCGATATGCACAGTAATCTCCCGCAGCTTCGGTCCGTCGATTTTCTTTTTCACCGGTTTTTCCTTCGGACCGCCACAGCAATCTCCTTCCCCTTTCATATGCTTCCAGGTACTGGTGATTGCCGGAATCAGTACTATGATCAGAATGACAACGATTAAAAGTGTTTGTGCATTCATGACATCATCCCCTTTAATCTTTGCATTATTTTTTTACAGATTTCTTTTTGTTGGACATACATGAGCGTGTACAGGATCCTGCTGATGGGCATCCAATACAATGTACGCCTCTTTTCTTCTCTTTGTGAATGTACCAGACCGCAGAACCCACGATCACAACCAAGAGTACAATTAAAATAATGTTAGCAAGCATACCTGACATAACTCATCATCCCTTTCTGATCATTAATCCAGCTGATACTCCGTATCAATGGCTCTGTTCGCCCTCTGGATCAGATATACGATAACTGCTGCAAAAATACATACTGCGATCAGACCGCCAACAAATCCTGCTCCAAGAGCACCTGTTGTGATCAGTGTACCAATCTGGTATACCAGGAAACCAACGGTAAATCCGGTTGCCAGCTGGAGACAGATACCTGCAAACAGCCACTTACCACTCTGCATCTCAGAGTTCATCGCACCAAGTGCTGCGAAACAAGGTGGTGTATAAAGGTTGAACATCAGGTATGCAAGAGCTGCTACCTTTGTGATACCCATAGCCATTGCTACCTTGTTACCACTACCTACCAGTGCAAGCTCATCTGTATCGATAAAATTGGTCAGTGCATAAACGGTTGCAAGTGTACCTACTACGTTCTCCTTAGCGATAAATCCTGTGATGGATGCTGCTGCAAGCTGCCATGCTGCGATACCGACAACAGGGATAAGAAGTGTTGCGAACGGTCCGGCAATGCTTGCAAGGATAGAAGTACTCTCTGCACCCTCTGCAACAACCTGCAGCTTCCAGTTGAAGGACTGCATGATCTGAACAACAGTATTACATACAAGGATTACAGTACCGGCTTTCTTAATATAAGCTTTACCACGGTTTAACATAGATAAACATCCAATTTTAAGACTAGGTACTTTATACTCCGGAAGCTCGATAATGAAGAATGACTTTCTGTACTTCATACCGGTAACCGCCTTTACCAGAAGAGCTCCTAAGAGGATCAAAAGAATTCCCACAAAATACATTAAAGGTCCTACCCATTTAGAATGCGGGAAGAATGCACCGGTAAACAGTGCAATAACAGGAAGCTTAGCACCACAAGGCATAAAGGTTGCTAACATCGCTGTGGTTCTACGCTCTCTCTCGTTACGAATGGTACGGCATGCCATGATAGCCGGGATACCACAGCCGGTACCGATGATCATTGGGATAACGGATTTACCGGAAAGACCTACTCTCTTAAAGATCGGGTCAAGAACGACAGTTGCACGAGCCATGTATCCACAATCCTCAAGAAGAGCGATCAGGAAGTACATAACCATTACGAGTGGAAGGAAACCAACTACGGCACCTACACCACCAATGATACCATCAACGAGTAACGCATACAAGAACGGGTTTGCATTCTCAAGAAGTCCGCCAACCCAGTTCTGGAATGTCTCGATCCATCCTACAAGGATATCTGCCAGCCATGTACCAAGTGTTGACTGTGATATGTAGAATACCAGAAACATAATTGCTGCAAAAATGATAAGTCCGGATACCGGATTTGTCAAAACTGCATCGATCTTATCTCCGACATTCTTCTCTTTTGTAAGAACCTTACGATTCTCAACCTGCTTTACGATTGCATTTACAAACTCGAAACGCTTGCGGTCAGCAGCTTCTACTTCCTTCTTATCATGAAGATTAATGTCACCCTGTACATATGGTGCTTTCTGTCCGGCTCCTTCCAGATCAGCAGCCGTCTGGATCACTTCCTTCAGACCAGTGTCTGTTGTAGATGTCGTCTTGATCACAGGACAGCCAAGCTTCTCAGACAATGTCTTCTCATCAATCTTATTGCCCTTTTTCTCATTGATATCACTCTTATTCAATGCAACAACAACCGGAACTCCCAACTCCAGAAGCTGTGTTGTAAAGAATAAGCTACGGCTTAAGTTTGTTGCATCTACGATATTGACGATCACATCCGGATGCTCATTTTTTACATAACCACTTGTAATACTCTCCTCAGAAGTAAATGGTGACATAGAATATGCACCCGGAAGATCGACTGCGATCAGCTCCTTAGAACCATTGTAGTGATCTTTCTTGACCGGATACTCTTTCTTATCTACGGTAACACCAGCCCAGTTACCGATTTTTTCATTTCTTCCCGTTAATGCGTTGTACATAGTGGTCTTACCACTATTGGGATTACCGGTTAACGCAATTCTCATAAAGAAACCTCCTTAATCAAACTATGTGTTATAGTTTTTAATTGTATGATTATATTAAAATAGCTTTCGCTAGATCAATATCAATGTTGTAGCGTCCGTCCTTAATCGACACAACGCAGTTGTTCTTTTTGCGCGATACAACCGTGATCGGCTCACCACTGTAGCATCCCAGTGAAAATAAGAATGATTTCATTTCCTCATCACTGGTTGAAATATCCTTGATCATGTACTCTGTTCCCAAAACTGCTTCATCAAGACTCATAAATAAATCCTCTCTTTACTTTGTAATATATAACTATGCTTATTCTCCGCTACCTCAAATTAGTAGTATCTATTGTGTATCAGTCTGTACTCTCTTTAGTTAGAAATCTCTAACCACCAAATAATCTAATACAAAATGCCCTCTTTGTCAATAAGTTTTAGAAAGATTCTCAATAAAAGTTCTCACTGGCACCACATATAGCAGTAAAAAAGGGAAAAACCGGCAATCCGGATGGAACTATATATTTATAAGTAATATTCCATCTGAATTGCCGGTTTTCTAATACGGCTGTACTATTTCTTCTGTCCCAGTATCACCTGAATCAGAGCTTTGTCTAACATCAATGTCCGGTTCCACGGATTTAATATAATCCCCTGTATTTCCTCTGTCTGTACTGCCTGGGTAAATAACTGCCCTATATCTGTCAGAAAAGTTGACTTTACACTGTCACTGCCCTTTAGCTCCTCCTCAAAGCTTGAAAATACGGTCCACCAGCTCTGTCCATTCTCCGTCCGGACTGCCTGAATCCGAAGCTGGTCATCCCCTTTCGGCGGTTCCACCGCAATGATGAACTGACCACCTTCCCGCATTCTCTGACGTATTACTGTCAGGGTGTGCGCCAGACGCTCCGGAGAAGCCTCCTGCTGCAAGCCTGCAATGGCAGCCTCGATCCGCTCATTTTCCTGAAGTCCCGGATCTGTCTCCTGATTTCTCTGATTTCTTTGATTCCCTTGATTTTTCTGATCGGTCATATTTTCCTCGTTGTTTAATCTCCTTTTTTAAGTTATTACATTTATTAGTTTACCACAAGATTGGTGATCCAGACACCTTTTTTCACCAGAATATGTCCAGCCACCACCTTGACCAGATCCGCAGACTGCACCAGTGCGTATACCGCCAGCACCGGAAGTGCCGTATAACTGCACAATGCAAACGCAAGACTGACGGATACCACCCAGGTAAACACGCTGTCAAACAAAAAGGTGATCACTGTCTTTCCACCGGAACGAAGGGTAAAATAAAAAACATTCAAAACTCCCTGTATCGGAAAGAATACTGCTGTGATAATAATAAACCACTGTCCTAAGTGGCGTACCTCCTCTGTGGTATCGTACAATGATGGAAACACCCTGCCAAGACTTCCCACCATCAGATTATCCACAAGACTCACCGCATTGGTAATACCGTTCTGGATCATCATCGGTACTGCCAGTGTCAATGCCTTTTTATATACAGAGCGTTCTCTCATATCTGATTATCTCCTTCAAAATCATTCTTCCGTGTTTATGCACACCACTATCATTTGAGGCGTTTTTCAAGCATAACATAATCTTAATCCGGAGACAATAGCATTATATACTTTTCAGGACAAAAAAGAGATAGCGGTCGGCCAGCGCTATTATAACAACAAAAATCCGGCCGGAGCCATAAATTGCCCCAGCCGGATTTTTATTGGGATCTACCCATTTTATTTATATAGGAGAATTTTACACATGTTCTTTGAATTACCGGACTGCCTTAAATGCCTCGGCAAGATCCTCGATGATATCATCGATGTGCTCTGTACCGATAGAAAGACGGATGGTATTTGGCTTAATACCCTGATCCAGAAGCTCTGCCTCGTTGCACTCTGAATGTGTGGTAGATGCAGGATGGATTGCCAGGGACTTCACATCTGCTACGTTGGCAAGCAGAGAGAACAGCTCCAGCTGATCGATGAAATCCTGTGCCTTCTTTGCATCACCCTTGATCTCAAAGGTAAAGATAGAACCGCCGCCATTAGGAAAATACTTCTTGTAAAGCTTCTGCTGCTCCGGATCCTCTGATACCGATGGATGATTTACCTTTTCAACCAGTGGCTGATCCTTCAGGAACTGTACTACCTTCAGAGCATTCTCAACGTGACGCTCTACACGAAGAGATAATGTCTCAAGACCCTGCAGGAAGATAAATGCATGAACAGGAGAAAGTGTTGCACCCATATCACGAAGAAGGATGGCACGAATGTATGTGACAAATGCTGCCGGTGCGCAGTCCTTTGCAAAGCTTACACCATGGTAAGATACGTTTGGCTCTACCAGCCATGGATACTTGTCGCTGGAGGTCCAGTCAAAGTTACCGCTGTCTACGATCACACCACCGATAGTTGTACCGTGGCCACCGATGAACTTTGTTGCAGAATGGATCACGATATCCGCACCATACTCGATCGGACGTACCAGATAAGGGGTTGCAAATGTATTATCTACGATCAATGGAATATTATGGGAATGTGCAATATTTGCAATGCGCTCAATATCAACCACCTCAGAATTTGGATTACCCAGAGTCTCAATCTCGATCGCTGTGGTGTTCTCCTTGATGGCTGCCTCAATTCCTTCATAATCAAATGGATCTACGAAGGTTGTCTCAATGCCGTAATCCGGAAGAGTATGTGCCAGAAGATTATAGGTTCCACCGTAAATATTCTTAGCTGCTACAATATGATCTCCTTTATGTGCTACTGCCTGGAATGCATACGTAAGTGCTGCTGCACCACTACCTACTGCCAAAGCTGCCACACCGCCCTCAAGAGCGGCAATTCTCTGCTCGAAGGTATCCTCGGTCGGGTTTGTTAATCTTCCGTAAATGTTACCAGCATCTCTGAGACCGAAACGATCTGCTGCATGCTGGCTGTTATGGAATACATAAGAAGATGTCAGATAAATCGGTACTGCTCTTGCATCTGTCACCGGATCCGCCTGCTCCTGTCCTACATGAAGCTGCTTTGTTTCAAATTTTAATTCTCTCTCTGAATATGTCTTTTTGCTCATACGATAATCCTCACTTTCTATGTTCTTTTTCCCTCGATAAGCTATGTTTGTTTTCCTATCGGTTTACTATGATTTTTAAGATGTACCTATCATACATCCATATTCCTACTTTGTCAATAGGAATATGGATATTTTTTCAAATTTTCTTTGAAATCGTTCTCAGCGCACACTTTTTCCGAACATAGATTTGTCAAACCCCTGTAAAATCAACGCTTTGATGCTTCCTTCATAAGACGTTCCAGATCTTCGTATTTCTCTATCTCATTGACGCGCCGGCGAAGAGACGCTGATCCCGGATATCCCGCCGTATACCAAGCAACATGTTTCCGCATCTCCCGCATTGCCATAAGCTCACCCTTACATTCAATGAGCATCCGCGCATGGCGAAGGATCATTACCACCATCTCCTCATGAGACGGCTTCTCCTCTTCCTCTCCTGTTGCCAGATAATGGCGGATCTGATGAAACAGCCATGGATTGCCACGAACACCCCTGGCAAGCATCAGGCCATCACAGCCGGTCTGCTTCAGACAAGCCGCCGCATCCCCCGGCGTAAAGATATCTCCGCTGGCGATCACCGGAATATCCACGGCTTCCTTGACCTGACGGATAATGTCCCAGTCTGCCTTTCCACCATAATACTGTTCCCTTGTGCGTCCATGAACTGCAATCGCTGATGCACCACAGTCCTCCATACGCTTTGCAAACTCTACCGCATTACAATCCTCCGCGCCAAACCCTTTTCGGAACTTCACCGTGACTGGCTTCCGGATCCGTCTGCTAATGGCCTTCACGATCTCGCCTGCAAGAACAGGATCCTTCATCAGGGCCGATCCCTCTCCGTTATTGACCACCTTGGGCACCGGGCATCCCATATTAATATCAAGAATATCAAAATCCCTGTGCTCAATCTGTGCTGCCATCTCTGCCATCAACTCCGGCTCCGAACCAAACAACTGCAACGCCAGTGGACGTTCCTTTTCCTCCGTCATCCAGAGCAGCTCTGTATTTTTATTCTTGTAATAAATGCCCTTGGCACTGATCATTTCCGTATAAACCAGATCGGCTCCCTGCTCCTTGCATAACAGACGAAATGGCAGGTCTGTTACCCCTGCCATTGGTCCTAATACAAGCTTTCCGGGGATCTGTACCTCTCCAATTCGAAATCCCTGATCCTCCATAATAATCTTATATTCCTTTCTCCACCCACACACTTTTGTGCTGCAGGTATACGATTCGCCATCTTTTACGCCCTTTTCTGCTTATCAAAGATAATCTGCAGACCCTTCAGAGTCAGATTACTGTCATAGATATCAATTTCCTCCGTATAATCTGAGATCATTTTTCCAAGTCCACCGGTCGCAACAACCTTGATATCCTTAAGCCCTGATTCCTCTTTAATCTTATCGATAATATACTGGGACTGTCCCACGGTTCCAAGGAAAAGTCCCGCCTGCATTGCCGTGATCGTATCCTTTGCCACCACATGCTCCGGACACTTGATCTCGATTTCCGGCAGATTTGCCGTATCGTTCCAAAGAGCATTGGCTGAAATCTTCACACCCGGACTGATCACTCCTCCCAAAAAAGCTCCGTCCCGGGTCACCAGGTCATATGTTGTAGCTGTACCATAATCTGCTACAATGATCGGTCCTCCATATAAAGTATGTGCCGCAACTGCATCCACAATCCGGTCCGGTCCAACTTCTTTTGGATTAGCTGTTTCTATCCGTATTCCGGTCTTGATCCCGGCTCCCACAATGATCGGATGGCATCCCAGGTATTTGATGATACCACTGTTAAATGAATACATGATCTTTGGCACAACAGAAGCCACAATCACCTGATCAATGGAATCTGCCGAAAACCCCTTTCTCTCCAAAATATCACAGATCATGCTGCCGTATTCATCAGATGTTCTTGATATCCGCACTGAAAAATGAAAACGTGTTACCATTTCATCTCCATCAAATACGCCAAAGGTTATATTTGTATTACCTACATCTACCGCTAATAACATTGCCTTTCCTCCTGTATTTTTATGCAATGACCTATCATCTGTATCGTGTTGTAAATCTCACCCGGTACTACTCACACTATTCGCTTAATAGACCACTGATATCTTCTTTTAAAAAGAATGCCTTGTAGTACAGCTCCAATGCTTCCAAAAGTTCCTGCTTCTCCCTCTGGATCTCCTTGATCTTTAATACACTGCCGATCTCATCAAAGAAGTAATCGTCCTCCTCCGAGGTAACGTGGAACAACAGGTTTCCCTCCTCATCAAAGCGAAGGGTCAGAATGCCTCCCACGTCCGCTGTATACAGCACGCACATGATCTGCAGTTCCTCCTGAATCGTTTCCGGCAGCTTTGCAAATTTCGGATTGAGATAATACTGCTTTTTGTAGGCATTCGCTACACTGAGTATCACCATCCCGTCTACTTCCGGTGCCGGCTGCAGAATATCATCATCAAATAAATCGTCCATTGTCTCTTCCTTCTTTTATTATTTTAAACGTATCCGTAAACGCCTCGTACAGACACCTCTCCGGATACAATCTCCTTCATGCCCTCATCCGTATCTACTAACAATGCCCCGGAAGAAGTAATTCCTCTGGCAATTCCCTTCTGCATCTTCTCCGGATCTGCTTCCTCCGCCATGCCATAAAGCACCAGAACCTCCTGGTCCTTATTGACCAGCATCTGGTCATATTCCTCCAACAGCAGAGATAAGTCTCCTGTCTCCAGATATTTTCTGTAATAATCTGTAAAAGCATTCATCACCGCTGCGATCAACGCATTCCGGTCTGTCTTCCGTCCGGTTTCCAGATAAATAGAGGTTGCCCGGTCAGCAAGCTCCTCCGGAAAGCTTTTCGTATTGGCATTGATCCCGATCCCGGGTACCGCATAGTGAATATAATCCGGCTCCGAACTTGTCTCCGTCAGAATACCACAAACCTTTTTGCCATGGATGACTACGTCATTGGGCCATTTGATCCCGGTCTCCAACTCACAGCACTCCCGAATTCCCTTTGCCACCGCCATAGCTGCCACCAGCGTCACACTTGCTGCCTGCTGCGGCTTCAGCCTTGGTCTGAGGATCAAACTCATCCATATCCCGATGCCAGGCTCTGAAGCCCACCCCCGGCCTCTACGGCCCTTGCCTGCCGTCTGCTCCTCAGCAACCACCAGAGTTCCCTCCGGCTCCCCAAGCTCCGCAAGCTGCTTTGCTCTGGTATTTGTCGAGTCCACCTGCTCCAGGCATTCTACCTTGCGGCACAGACAATCAGCTTTCAAACGGCTCTCAATATCCGCTCCTACCAGCTTATCTGCTGACTCCACCAGACGATATCCCTTTTTGGGCTGGGACTCAATCTGATAGCCTGCCTCTTTCAGCTGTGTTATATTTTTCCAAATCGCCTGCCTCGAAACGCCCAGTTTTTCGCACAAAACCTGACCGGAGATATAATCCTCTCCTGCCCCCCGAAGCATTTGAAGTATTTCCTTTTTCAAAAAATCACTCCATTATTATTTTCTCGTTGGCTCTAATGTTGCCGTCATAACCGCCTTGATGGTATGCATACGGTTCTCTGCCTCGTCAAAGACTACAGACGCCTCTGACTCAAACACCTCGTCTGTCACCTCTAGCTCACTCATACCAAATTTCTCATAAACCTGTCTGCCAATCCCTGTTTCCAGATCATGAAATGCCGGAAGGCAATGCATAAAGATTGCCTGTGGTCCTGCATTTTCCATTACCTTTTTATTGATCTGATATGGAGAAAGGGCTTTGATACGCTCTGCCCATACCTCCTCCGGTTCACCCATGGAAACCCATACATCCGTATAAAGCACATCTGCGCCCTTCGTGCCGCTCTCTACATCCTCTGTCAATGTCACAGAACCACCGGACTCCTTCGCATACTCACGACACAGTGCCACCAACTCCTCATTTGGGAAATAATCCTTTGTGGTACATGCCACAAAGTGCATGCCCATCTTAGCGCAGGCGATCATCAGGGAATTTCCCATATTGTAACGGGCATCTCCCATATAAACCAGCTTCACACCCTTTAATCTGCCAAGGTGCTCCTGAATGGTCAGAAGATCTGCCAGCATCTGTGTCGGATGATACTCATTGGTCAGACCGTTCCATACCGGTACTCCGGCATATTTAGCAAGCTCCTCCACAATGCTCTGCTCAAAGCCGCGATATTCAATACCATCAAACATTCTGCCAAGCACACGAGCAGTATCCTTAATACTTTCCTTCTTGCCAATCTGTGACCCCTGAGGATCAAGATATGTCACCCCCATGCCCATATCGTGGGCAGCCACCTCAAAGGAGCATCTTGTTCTGGTACTTGTCTTTTCAAAGATCAGGGCAATATTTTTTCCCACATAATTATTGACCGGGATTCCCTTTTTCTTTTTGTCCTTTAACTCTGCAGACAACTCCAGCAGATATGTAATCTCCTCCGGGGAGAAATCCTTTAATGTCAAAAAGTTCTTACCTACTAAGTTCATTATCGTTTCCTGCCTTTCTCTGTTATTTATCCTTACGAATCAATTCATAATAAACGGAAAATTTCCTGCCAGCAGGAGCTGTGCAGGAAATTAATCTCTTCAAATAAAATATAATTATTTATCTCCGGAAGATTTTGCAATTTCTGTCACGGAACTAACCATTCCTGCAAGTCCCTGTATCTCTGATGGAATAATGATCTTTGTCGCCTTTCCATCTGCTGCTTTCGCAAATGCCTCCAAGCTCTTGAGCTCGATAACTTCCTTCGATGCACAAGCCTCATTCAGCATGCGGATACCATCGGCGTTCGCCTTTTGCACCGCCAGAATTGCCTGTGCCTGACCCTCAGCCTCACGGATCGTTGCCTCCTTCTGTGCCTCCGCATGCAGGATTGCTGCCTGCTTCTCTGCCTCTGCCTCCAGAATTGCAGACTCTTTATGTCCCTCTGCTACGGTGATAGCAGACTGCTTCTCACCCTGTGCGATCAGGATGGCCTCACGCTTCTCACGCTCTGCCTTCATCTGCTTCTCCATTGCCTCCTGAATCGGCTGTGGAGGAATAATGTTCTTAAGCTCTACACGATTTACCTTGATACCCCACGGATCTGTCGCAGTATCCAGAGAGGATCTCATCTTGGTATTGATGATCTCACGGGATGTCAGTGTCTCATCGAGATCGAGCTCACCGATAATATTACGAAGTGTGGTCGCTGTCAGATTCTCAATCGCCATGATCGGATTCTCAACACCATATGTGTAAAGCTTCGGATCGGTGATCTGGAAAAAGATCAGCGTATCAATTCTCATGGTTACGTTATCCTTTGTGATTACCGGCTGTGGCGGAAAGTCCAGAACCTGCTCCTTCAAACTTACCTTTCTGGCGATACGGTCAATAAACGGCACTTTGAAATGAAGTCCCACATCCCATGTGTTCTGATAACCTCCCAGACGCTCTACAACATACGCCTTTGCCTGCGGTACAATATGAATGCAGGATACGGCAACAACTGCTACAATGACAAGTAAAATAATAATTGCTAATTCCATTTTTGATTCCTTTCCTTTATAAATGTGCTGATTAATCTGTTCGGAATACGATATATAGATTTTTCGCAATGCGGTCTACTCTATATCGTCCGACACAGGATTTACGATTGCTTTCACTCCCCGTATCTCCTGTATCACTACCTTCCGGCCAGCCTGGATCCTTTTTCCTTCATCTGCCGCTCTGGCAGTCCATTCCATCCCGTCAACAATGATGCATCCCGTCTCGTTGAAATTATCGATCAACTCGGTCACCTTTCCCTCTTTGCCGATCATGCTGTTGACATTTGTCCTTACCCTCGAACCGTTCAAACGTTTCTGAACAACCGGTCTGGTAAAGATCAATAATATAAACGAAACAACAAAAAACAAGACAAGCTGTACTCCCAATGGCTGTCCCAGCCATGCTGCAATAAAACTGATCAGCGCTCCTGCTGCAAACCAAATGGTCGTCAAGCCCAATGTAATGATCTCAATGATCAAAAATGCCACTAATGCGATCAACCAGAAAAAAATATAATTCTCATCTGTCCGAAAAAGCGACTGTAGCAAAGATTGCAGCCGGAATGTAAAAATTCCCGACAAACCGCTCATGGAAACACCTCCTTTGGTGTATACTACTTATTTGTATGAATATAGCATATTTCCACTGAAATAGCAATATACTCTAGTCCGTTTTTCTTCTCTGTCTTGATGCCTCATAAAGCACTACCGCAGCGGCAACAGCCGCATTTAACGACTCCACACTGCCTTCCATTGGAATGTGAATTCTTCCGCTGAGACATTTCTGCACCTCCCGGCTGATTCCATTCGCCTCATTTCCCACAACGACAGCAGACGGCTTTGTATAATCCGGATCATCATAAACCCTGCTCTCCTCCAGAATCGTTCCGTAAACAGAAATTTCTTTTTTTCTCATCTGCAGTATCGTTTCCGGCAGACTGTCTACATATATAAATGGAACACGGAAAATCGCTCCCATCGTCGCACGGACCACCTTGGGATTAAAAAGATCCACGGTTCCCTTACTCATGATCACACCTGCCACTCCCGCAGCCTCCGAAGTACGGATCATCGTTCCCAGATTCCCCGGATCTCTCAGATCATCCAGCATCAGATATAATCTTGACCGGCTGTTAAGAATCTCCTCCAAAGAATAGACCGGCATATCTACCATTCCAAGGATTCCCTGTGGTGTTACCGTATCTGCCACCTGATCAAACAGATCATCCGGCACCACATCCACCCCCACATGCCTTTCGTTTCCTGAAAATTCCGCTGCGATCTCATTTTCCGGCTTCTCCTGCCATTTTGTGATCCACAGGCTTTGCCGGATCAGTACCTGCCGGAGTTTTCCGTATTTGGCGGCTTCCTGCACAAGCTTGATTCCCTCCGCCACAAATACTCCTTCCTTTTTGCGGTGTCTGGCATTTTTCTGCAGTTTTATCATTTCTTTTAATTTCGCATTATTTTCACTGGTAATCATTATTGCCTCCATTATGATATATACATATATTTAGAAATAAAAGGTACTTTGACCCTTGCATCATATTATAAAAGGAGGGGGCAGAGAAATCAAATAATTTCTCTGCCCCTTGGCATATGTTATATGTTCTTGTAAGCATGTTCATCGGCAAAATCTTATAAAAGACCTGCACTTTCCTTCAGCGTCAGCTCATCATGGTGACATACCGACCCTTTGGTAAAGCCTTTTACACTGTGTTCCACTGCATATCCGCAGGCAGCTAAACCAGACTGAATGATCTGGCTCATCTTTTGCTCCGAAAACTGCAGCTTGGAACCATCCTCTAACTCAATCGTACAGGCATGACCACAGTCCGCTGCACAATCCATAGAACAGGAAACCTTATACATATTCTTCCTGCTGATCGCTCCGATCTCTTCTAATGTATTGATCATGCGATACACTGTCGCAGAACCGATCTTATGATCCAGCTTTGATGCCTTGTAATAAATCTCCTTACAGCAAGAACAATCCTCCTGCAAAATGATATCCAGGATCATCAGACGCTGTTTCGTAATACGGCATCCCTGTTCTCTCAATTTTTGAATGATCAAATCCTTCTGCATCATTAGAAAAACCTCCCCAATGGGAATCACTCTTTCGAGTATACCGCCTCTTTAATCTTGTAAATGAGAATGACTTATCTATCACTTACAGTAGTTAGTATATGCTAACATTTATTAGATGTCAAGAACTTTTTTCATTTTCTTTTCTTGTGTTCTGATTTTAAAAGTGTTATACTTATTTTATATGAAATGACGTTCGGAGTTTCGGACGGACTAAATGGTATGGAGGAAAATATTTATGGCAAATACCGAATCTGCTGAGAATTATCTGGAAACGATCCTGATCCTCAGCAAACGACTGCCGGTGGTTCGATCTGTTGATGTTGCGACGGAGCTCGGTTTCAAAAAGTCAAGCGTCAGCATTGCAATGAAAAATCTTCGTCAGAAGCAGCACATTACTGTAACAGATGCCGGATACATATATTTGACAGACTCAGGCCGCGAAATCGCGGAAATGATCTATGAAAGACATCAGCTCATCTCAAGCTGGCTTATCAGGCTCGGAGTTCCGGAGGAGATTGCCACAGAGGATGCATGCCGTATGGAACACGTTATCAGTAAAGAAAGCTTTGAAGCATTAAAAAAGCATGTTTTCCCTTCATAGGAAAGCATGCTTTCTCAATATATCGGGAAATTTTTCCTTTAATTTATTACGATATAGAAAAGAGGCATAATTACAATGACAGAATTTATGAGAGGCCGGAGACTTCGCACAGATGAACGTCTCCGCAAAATGGTACAGGAAACACATATGGATATCTCCGATCTGGTATACCCAATGTTCGTAATGGACGGTCAGAACAAAGTTGAAGAAATCCCATCTATGTATGGCCAGAACCGCTACACAGCAGACCGTATGGGAGAAAAACTGGAACAGCTTCTGAGGGCCGGAGTCAATAAGATCATGCTATTTGGCATTCCGGACCACAAGGACGAAGTGGGCAGCCAGGCATACGATGAAAACGGCATCATCCAGCGCGCCTTCCGGGAAGCAAAGAAGAACTATCCGGAAATGTACCTGATCGGTGATGTCTGCATGTGTGAATACACCTCCCACGGTCACTGCGGTATCATTCATAACCATGACGTAGACAATGACGCTACTCTGAAATACCTGGCAAAGATCGCCCTCTCCCAGGTGGAAGCCGGAGCCGATATGGTGGCCCCTTCTGATATGATGGACGGCCGTATCGCAGCGATCCGCCAATGTCTTGATTCCCAGGGCCACTTAAACACACCGATCATGTCCTACGCTGTAAAGTTTGCTTCTGCTTACTACGGACCTTTCCGGGATGCCGCAGACTCGGCACCACAGTTTGGCAACCGACGCACCTATCAGATGGATTACCATAACCGCCGGGAAGCTGTAAAAGAGGCACTCGCCGATATTAACGAGGGTGCAGACATTATTATGGTAAAACCTGCTATGATCTATGGTGATCTGATCCGTGAGATCAAGGACCGGACAAATGTCCCGATGGCTACCTACAGCGTCAGTGGTGAATATGCTATGATCAAGGGAGCGGCAAGTCTCGGTCTGATCGATGAGGATGCCATTATCTGCGAAACAGCGATTGCTGCAAAACGTGCCGGAGCTGATATCTATATCACCTATTTTGCAGAGGAACTGGCTGGTTTTATTAAACAGGGACTATTATAAAACTATAATAACTTTGGCAGGCTGGCTGCGAGACAAAGTGCTCCCCAGCCTGCTTTTTTATCCGGTACACTCTCCTGCCCCGGCAGCTTTCTTGCCCCTTTCATCAAATATGCCCTTATCTTCTCTCCATATAGATATGGATCATTGCCCTGCACAATCCCCCATTCCATCATTAATGCCGCTGAACCGGCCGCAAAGGGCGTTGCAATTGAAGTTCCGGTCCGGGCTGTATATCGTTCCCCCGGCGCAGCCGTAACCACTTCTACCCCCGGTGCCACAAGGGTTGGTGCCATCCTTCCATCCGCTGTATTTCCCCGTCCGGAAAACGAGGCAACCACATCATTTGACACCTGATATGCTCCCACCACCACAATACCATCAGCTGTAGCCGGTATCGTCATGGTCGTATCCGGCTCCGGCTCCAGAAATCCTGTGGAAAGACCAACCAACTCCGTGGTGGGAAGCCACAGCTCTACCACACCTCCCGTAATCTTCTCCGGGATCAGCCACAAACTCCATACCCCCTCCGGCAGAACTCCTTCCTGTCCCTCCGTGGGCAGCCACTCCATATAAATCTCCTGCCAGATCTGCGCTGGCGTCGGTTCCCCGTAATACACATAAATCCATGTTCTCTGCAGTTCATATCGCCTTACTTCCCTTGTCTCTTCGATCAATATCCTTGTTCCGTCGGGAGCTTCTAAAAACACCGTAAAATCATCCGTATATTGCTTCCACATCTGCAGACTTAAATTTTTCTCCCCCGCTCCGATCACAAACCGGATCTGCCGGGGTTCATTTTCTAACCGCACTCTGGCATGATGTCTGGCATCCCCTTCATTTCCCGCCGCAACAGATATTACACTTTTCCATACACCTGCCAGTTGAGAAATATATCCCTCAAACAAGCTGCCGCCATCATGAGCACCATTGTTATTACCATAACTGACATTCAGGGAAACCGGCATTCCAAATGATTCCGCCTTCCGTACCATATAATCCAATGCCTCCATCAACTCCGTGGTTCTTGAAAAACCTTCTCCGCCGGTACTTAGCTTTACAAAAAGAATGGGACTTTCTATCGCAATTCCCCGATACCGGTACCCTGCAGACCCTGCACCGTTTCCCGCTGCCACGCCCGTTACTGCAGTACCATGACCGGAACCTGTATCTTGCGGAAGAGAAATATCTTCCCTTTCTCCCAAAAGAACCTGATCAATCTGCTCCTTTGTCCACTCCACTCCCTGACGATATCTTTCCGGAGCTTCCAGCCCCACAGATGGATCCGGTATTCCACCCTGATCCCATAATGCCAGAATGCGTGTCGTACCATCCGGATTGCGAAAAGCAGGATGAGTCAGATCAATTCCGGAATCCGCCACACCAACGATCACTCCTCTGCCGGTCAGACCGTTTCTTAAATCTCCTGCCTCGTACTCCTGATCCACACTTAAATTCCCCTGCACAGAATTAATACAGGAGGCCCCTCTCCCTGCATCCAGAGAAAAATAGACCTCCTTAGGCTTTTCCATATATTGTATCTGTGGCAGTGCCGCCAATGCCTCCAGCTGTTCCTCCGGAACACGCACGATCCCGTATTGATGGTAAAGTGGAATCACCTGTACTCCCGGCAGCCGGCGTTCCACCTCATACAGATTTCCATAATACCTCACGATCACCCGCCAGGTCGCCGTACTCTCATCATATCCTGTATTTAATGTATTGCTCTGCTCCCTCTCCCGCTCCGGGAGATCCAGAGCAAAACGAAATTCCGAATCCAGCTTTTCATCATTTTCCATAACAGGGTTCCTTAGAGAAATCATTACAACATTATACTCATTATGACAGTCAATAATAACCATATATAACGATCAGTTATTGCTTATTTTTTAGTAATAACGACAAAACTTTAGGTCTTGCACCTTTTGCATATTTAAATTTCAATGCATGCCTTATGATCTCCGGTAAATAATATTTACCATTATCAATAATTAAAAATCCCTCCTGACTTAATAACTTCTCCTGCTTTTTGTCCCAATTAAATGTATCCGAGTGAAATGGTAAAATTTTCAATTCGTCCGGAGCATCCTCAATTTTTTTTAAAATCGGCTGTAACGCCGCCATTTCCTGTTTTATTTCTTCAATTTTATCTTTCGAACATCTCTGCACTGCCTCTTTAATCTCAACGGGCATAATATATCGATCTGTGTAAACTTCTCTGCCTGCATTCTCTGTTGCATATTGTAGGAAACGAATAATATCTCGCGCCTGTAACTGAGAATTAAAATCAGATAATGCAGCAAGTATCCAACGTGAAGAATATGCTTCATTCGAATTTATTTTTCCGAGTTTTACTCCCCAAAGACGATTTAATTCTTTTTCTACAACATCTTGTGATATATGATCAAAATCAATCGATTGGCAAAAATCAGGAACCGCTTTAACAACCAGCCACAATGCAAGCCTTAATGCTTCTTCGTGGGACCATTTTAACGCAATTGACAGATACTGTTTTTCAAATTGTTCATAATTGGTCCGTATAGAATTATTCGCCAAATCATTTCTCAAAAAAACAAGTAATCCTATATTTTTATACTTTATTTGTAAATCTGTAATAACATCCTGAATTAACCCCTGTATGGCATATCTCTCATTTTCATTATCAAAAGTATTTTGCAAAATTTCCTCTAGTCCATCGACTAAAAATAACACACGTTGATTTGCATTTTGCAGTTCATCATCAATTTCCTCTAATGATTTTCCGTCATGAAATACATTTTTTATACTTTCAAGCCAAAAAGCTACCCAATCTACTTTATCTCTTTTCTCTTGAACAAGTCTCTTAATTTCTGATATATTATTATACCAATATAAAGTGTCCTGCCCTATAATCCCCTTTAATTTTTCAAAATTTTCAGTAACTGTTTCTATTATGCTTTCCCTTATTTCTGCTATATTTTTAGGTGACATTAACGGTAAAATATATGTTTCCGGCATATTTCGTACTGTTCCAAAATTACCAATAAATCTTTGCCAGGTCTTTTCACATATCAATTTTTTGTATAAAAAGGTTTTTCCAGAGCCCTTTGCTCCCAATATAACTGCCTGTGGAACTACATCTGTATACTTTCTAATCAAATTGCTGATCGGCTGTGTCAGCAAAGCTGCAACCTGACCATTTCCTTCTGCAACAACCTGTTTTTCTGCCAACTGATTTATTTTTTTGACAACAGCTTCTCTATTTTTTATACCTTTGTCCGTTGTCATCGTTGTGCCATACCGATTCATTACAAAATCGTTAATATTTTTATACATCTGTCTTTCTTCCAATTTCTTCATAATTTGTTGAAACGATGACAAATGAATCAATTCGCTTGCGAACGGCAACTCTGTAATTATCGAATCCGTATAGGAAATGTTATTTTCAGCAACATCATACTCCTCTAACAAACTGCTCTTTATTTGGGTAGTATCCAATCCATCAGGAATCATTGTCAATAAAATTTCCGGTACAATACTATTTTCTGCTATAGGTAAGCCTTTACAAATCTGACGCAACAACATTTTTGTTCCTTGCACAGATTGAAACGAAGTTGATGTAACAATATACTTTTTTACACGGGGATCAAAAATCAGAGGGGCGGATGTTTCACTAATACCAGCGCGCAAATCTACTAGCACAGCAGATGCACCTGCTTTTTGTCCAATTTCTGATAATTTTTCTGCTAATACATATTTTCTTTTATAACTTTTTGCAATACTTTGAGGTTCAGAATATACATCTAACAATTGTGCTTCATAACGGTACGTCGGAAGCACCATATGTCGTACTCTCACTTTACCTGTGTCTATTTCCATGACGGATTCGCGAATAAGATCAATTACATTATCGAAAACATTTTTTTCTTTAATTTCATCGCTTTGAATTAATTCTAACAAATCAAAATAACAAAAAGCATCACACTCTGTATTCATATCACGCATTAACCACGTTATTCCAGGAGCCTCAATATCTGAATCTACAATCAATAATTTTTTACTAGGGTTATTTGCAGACCAAGCTTTTGCAAAAGCTAATAACGACAGTGTTCTTCCCACTCCACCTTTATACGAATGAAACGCAATAACCGGGCAGTCTTTCAAATCTTGATTGTTTAAAATATCATCTTCATATGACTTTTTATTATACACTACATTGCTAAACAGCGGTGTTACCTTAACCTGTTTTTTTGCATACTCATCCACATTAACAATAACATGTATTTCTGTATTAAATTTGTCTAATACAATTGTCCTTTGACTTTCATTATAGTTTTTTCCAAAAACATTTTTAAGTTCTAAATACGCTTTTTCTTTATTTTGCAGCTCGTCTACCGTAATAACAATTTCTTCTGTATATACGTCTATATTCACAATACTTGATGTATCTTCATCACAAAGATATCTCTTCATTTTTCTTTCTACATCTTTCCAAGTATACAGCAAATCCATATTATATTTCCTCCTCTAGCCAATCTGCAATCTTTGACAATTCTAATTCAAACTGTTGACTCTTAAAATAATTTTTGTCATCCAATTCAACAGCATACCGGCATAACTGATGAAAATTTTCTGCATCAATTTGGTCTCCATGTTTCGTTTCAAAAATCGGGAATTTAAACTTAGTTTGTCCCAATTTTTTTAAGAGTTTACGCAAATCGTGACTATATAACACACCTTCAATTTCCTCATCCATCGACGTCTTTTGTGGATTAACTATTCTAAATTTATCTAGTAATAAAAATTTCAACCCGCATTCCACGGAATAATTCAACAACAAGCACCGGCACAATCTGCTATCATTGTTTTGCTTTAGTAATTGATATGTTTTATATTGTTTTTTATATCCATTTTTATAGTCCCTTCTATCTGCTGTAACCCTTTTCCCCATTATCTCATCCTTCCCTGGTATATAGACAAACTGCCTGGATCCGGTCACAAACCAGTCTCCAGGCTTCTATTATGTCAATTCATTATCATCATTTCATCAAACATAGTTCAAAGACTACTCAACCGTTACACTCTTTGCCAGGTTTCTCGGCTTATCCACATCAAGTCCTCTGGCCACAGATACATAATATCCCAGAAGCTGCAGTGGGATCACTGCCAGACTTGCTGCAAAATGAGGATCTGTCTTTGGTACGTATACCACAAAGTCAGCCGTATCCTCAATCGAATAATTTCCAAAATTAGTCAGCCCCATCAGAGAAGCTCCACGGCTCTTGCACTCAACCATATTGCTGATGGTCTTCTCATACAGGGAATCCTGTGTCAGAGAACCGATCACCAGTATACCATCTTCGATCAGACTGATCGTACCATGCTTCAACTCCCCTGCCGCATACGCCTCAGAATGAATGTAACTGATCTCCTTAAGCTTCAGACTTCCCTCCATACAGATTGCATAATCAATGCCACGTCCTACAAAGAAAATATCACGGGCATTGGCCTGCTTGGACGCAAACCACTGGATGCGTTCCTTATCCTCAATGATCTTGTCAATCTTCTCCGGAAGGGTCTTCATTTCCGTAATATATCCCTGATACTGCTCCTCCGTGATCGTCCCGCGCACTCTCGCGAACTCCACAGACAACAGATAACCTGCGATCAGCTGTGCGCTGTACGCCTTCGTAGTTGCCACTGAGATCTCCGGACCTGCCATCGTATAAAATACATTATCCGCTTCTCTTGCAATGGAAGAACCAACCACATTCACAATACCCATGGTCTTTACTCCCTGCTCCTTTGCCAGACGAAGACCCGCCAAAGTGTCTGCCGTCTCACCGGACTGACTCACCACGATCACCAGATCGTCCTTATTCAGGATCGGATTGCGGTAACGGAACTCCGAAGCCAGCTCCACACGGACCGGCACACGCGCCAGATCCTCCATAACATACTGCGTCACAACACCGGTATGATAAGCGGAGCCACAGGCAACAATATAGATCTGGTCGATTCCCTTAATGTCCTCCTCCGAAAGACCTACATCCGACAGATCAATCCTGCCATCCTTGATCTTGGAATTCATCGTATCCAGGATTGCCTTTGGCTGCTCATGAATCTCTTTCATCATGAAATGCTCAAAACCTCCCTTTTCTGCGGCTTCCGCATCCCACTTAATCTCCACCAGCTCCTTCTCAATCTCATCTCCATCCAGATTGTAGAAGGCTGCCTTGCCATCTGCCAGACGGCCAATCTCCATATTGCCGATATAGTATACATTTCTCGTATATTTCAAAATAGCCGGTACATCGGAAGCAACATAACAGTTTCCGTCGGACACACCGATGATCATCGGACTATCCTTACGAGCCACATAAATCTCATCCGGATACTCTGCAAACATCATTGCCAGAGCATATGATCCGCGGATACGAACCATGGCGTGATTAATGGCATCTACCGGCGTATGCTCATACTTCTTATAATAATAATCTACGAGCTTTACAGCAACTTCCGTATCGGTAGAAGAATAAAACTCATATCCCTTTTTCAGAAGCTTTACCTTTAACTCCTGGTAATTCTCAATAATACCATTGTGTACCCCAACCACATTACCATCGTCACTGACATGAGGATGCGCATTGGTCTCTGACGGTTCCCCATGGGTTGCCCATCTGGTATGACCAATACCACAGGTACCCGGTACCGCATGACCATCATCTGTCTTCTCGATCAAACCTTTGAGACGTCCCTTCGCCTTCACGATCTTTACCTTGTCTGCTCCGTCACGTACTGCGATCCCGGCAGAATCATAGCCTCTGTACTCGAGCTTTGACAGACCATCCAAAAGGATTGGGGCTGCCTGTTTACTCCCGATATAACCTACAATACCACACATATTTTAATCTCCTTTAATCCATACTAAACTTATCATACTGTATCGTATGATAGAAATGTAAATAATGATCTATTACCTGTAAATATACCGATTGGTTATTCCGATATTTACGGATATATTGAATAATCAATCCATATATGGAGTAATTCTATCATTGTCACGCTAAAATAGCAAGGGGACTTCACAATTTCCCGCAGTCTTCTTTGCAGGATTATAATACATATGTTACAACTGACATCCACACTACTTTTTACTTCTCCTTTATCATGTCAAATGTTTCACAACTCCCTGCACATATTCCTCAGATAATTCCAGCTTCTGAGCAATTTCGGAGATTGTCAGTTTGAATTCACAATAGAGAATTTCTATTTTTCCTTCTAATTTTCCCTCCATCCTACCCTCAATTTTGCCTTCGGCTTTTCCGACTTCTAAACCTTCATTGTATTTCTCGCGATACTCCTGCTGCAATGTCATATACTCGAGCCTCCATTTCTCATTTCGGCGGGCAGACTGCACCGCATCATCCAGCTCTCTCGTAAACTCATCACTTGCAGTCTGACCATCTATATATTCCAACAACCGTTTCATTTCCAGACTCACGTCGTCCATCGTTCCTTTTGTATTTAGAATAATTTTAATGGTCTCGTCTCCAAATGTCAACAACGGTCCCTGATCACACAGGTACTTCTAAAATGAAATTTTACTATACTATTCCATTATTTTCACAATTATTAATACTTATTATTTTTCTTTTATATATTTTTTCATATCCTTAAATAGGCTCCATATCATTACTATCATTATTAATCCAATTGGAAATGCAAAAATAATGCTTATAGACTGTATATTACTCATCGAACTTTCAGAAAATACAAGAGCAATAGGAAGTACAATTAATAACAAACACCATAATAATGACATTAAATTATCTACCTTTTGAATCAACCGATTAAACGGTTGTTCATGTGTTCCTACCGTTACAAAAATCATTTCCTCACCCCTACTTAGAATATGCTACCAAGATTAACTGCCTTGGGATAAACTTTTTTCTGTTCTTCCCACAGTACAACAAACTTGTCCACAATGGGATAAACCAACTTTCCTGTTATTGTCGGTTTGTCAATCCGATCAAAGACCTCAATATATATCAGTTTTGTGCCCATCAGCTTACCGATGTAAAAGAACGGAACTGCAACCGCCGCACCACAAGAAATAATCAAATCCGGTTTTTCTTTATGCAACACATTCCATGTAATCTTAATATTTTTAATAAGCGCCTTCAAACTTCTGTTGGTTGGATAATAACATGGATACATTTTTTCCTCCTGAAGCAGACTCCTTGCATCTTCCTTATCAAAAGTAACCCAAAAATGATCTTTGTCTTTCCAAAACGGCTTTAACATATATAAATGTGTCAGATGTCCTCCTGACGAACCAACCAAACATACTTTCATGTTTACTAAACTCCTTCATAATTAGTAAAAAGAGCGTGCTCCGCCACTCACCAACCACCCTCCGGCAGTCCGCAATTACGACTTCGCTCACGCTCTTTATCCTCCGTCCTACGCCGAAGCGCGACACTCGTCACTCCATCGATACGACTTCTTCCATATAAATAATGTAAGTATCCGAATAAATTCCGCCACTTACATCATCTTAATCCATCAAGTTACCTCAATCTCTTCCCGTGAACACGTCACTTTCGTTGCCACGCCAAAGAGTTCTAACTCAATTGTCCATTCATCCCGCTCAGGATCTGCCGCCAGCAGGTTTCCTGTCATTCCTGCAAAGGCACCTTCCAGTACCTTGACCTGACCATTTTCCAGACCTGTGGATGTCTGATACTTCTTGATATTCTGCTGTTTCATCTGGTGAAATTCTTCCTGACTGACTCTGTGAACGGCGCCAAACCCCACTTCCACCGGGGTCATCCCGCCAAAGACCGGTATTTCCAGCTTGGCGATCCGTCGATGCCTGTCCACCGTTTTGATACAGCCTTGATAATGCTTCAGGGGGCCGGAGGTGATACAGACCTTTTCACCAATAAGAAATCCTTCGGAATATTGTACGATATGCTGGTCATCCATCATATCCGATAAAAACTTCTGCTCCTCCTCCGTAATCGGAGAGATAGCATCGGCATCACGCAGGACTTTGGTGTATTGATGTACTTTCTTCACCCCTTCCAGAATCGGTTCGATACGATCGGTATCTACAAATATGTAACCTGGAAATAGTGTCCTTGCTACATCATGCCACTCCTGCTTGAAATGCTTCTTTGATATATACTGAGGCACGAACATCTCAACATAGTCCGCAGGATCAATATATTGACTGCATTGCTGCACGCATTTCTGCTCGGTTCCGGACATTGTATGAATGACATACCACATAATCCGGTCTCCTTCCTCCCTATTTTACATACAACATAATATCAATTATGTGAACATTTCTTAAACACTAAAACGATAACACACTTAATTTGAATTTGCAACACTTTTCTGCCTGATGGTGCAAAATTGCGCAAAATGCACAAGAAAAAGACAGTTTCTGTCACGAAACTGTCTTGATTTTTATGATGTTATAAATCTTTTTTATAATTTGCCAATATTTTCCTATCAGATCTTATATTCCCCAGACGCTCAATTCTCCCTCTGCATCATAATACGTCATCACAAAGCTTGGTCGGACTTTATACGTTAAAGACAGATCTTTTAACTGATACGGCTTAAAAATCCCCTTCATTTCATTCAATGCCAGAGAATTGCATATCTGATTAGCGTACATAACATCCATGGCATTGTGCCCATCCGACGCCATCATGTCCAATGCATACACATCCTTCCCCAATTGTACCACTGTGCTGATTCCGCTTTTTCGGAATTTCTCGACATCTTCGTCTTTCGAAATCACCTCTTCCACTCCGGTAATTCCTCTCATACGATACGGTTCAAATATCTCTTTCCAGTTATTATGTATTATATGTAATAATTGAAATGTCGAGAACACATGTTTTTTGTTATGCGGAAGTACATCAACCATATACACATGGTCTTCTGTAACCACAGCAAAAAGCAGCATGTCTCCCTTCTTTTTTTCCGGATAAAAATGAATATGATGTATTTTCCAGCATGTCAGTAATCTATCTTTAAAGCCATTTTCATCGGCTTTTTTACTCAAAAAACCGTTCATATCCTCCCCACTTTCAAATTTCCCTTTTATTTCATAAAGCCTCGTTTTCCATCCGGCATATTCCGCGGTATTCATTTTCCGCAGCAACTCCGGAGCAATGGATACCCTTCTTTTCCCCGGAATAATATGCTTTCTCAAAACTTCAAAATAATCCACCATCAGCAAATGAAAATCAATTGTATCACTAAATTTCCATTTTATTTTATTCATCACATAATAATCTAATATACGATCTTTTAGATTGGCCCTTATTTCATTAACTTCCATTATTTTCCTCCATTCCTGCGACTTACGTCAGTATATTGTTTTATAATACTTTTTACAAGTCATTATATCATTTTAGGTATATGATGCAAAGATGAAACCCTACATACTACTTTTCCTTGTAATATTCTCCCAAATTTGTGTTTCTTTTTTCTATTATTTGACGGGAAATGTTCTTCCCATATTATTTTTCCTTGGTCACTTTTGTCACTTTTTTGTTCATTTTTTGTTGATTTCTACAATAGTTTTCTCCGGCTCTGCGTGCTATAATCACTTTCAATTTCAGATATTTCTTATCTGTCAGTAGTTCGAGATCTATAAATTCTCAATTCAAATCTATTTCAGACAAATTCAGTATCTTTTGTCATTGACACCCACTGTTCGAAAGGAGTAAAATCTATGAAAAGAAAAAATAAGAAAATCCAGAAATCCAGCAAAAACGGACACAGGCAATGAAGCATACCTTGCAGCAGCCCTCCTTAACGCCTCCGGCGAACTGGCTGTATAAGGACCGGCTGTTTCACCTGCTGTTCTCGGACAAGGCAGCGCTGTTATCTTTATATAACGCCCTCAACGGAACCCATTATGACAATCCGGATGATCTTGTCATCACCACTTTGGAGAACGCGATCTACATGGGCATGCATAACGATGTATCCTGCATTTTTTCCTCCAGAGCTGGAGTTAGCGGTCCGGGTACTGAATATCAATCCCAGTCACAATGCGGCACTGCTGGAAAGTTGTACCACGCTGAAACAGTATATGGCGTTTGTCACGAAGGTTCGGGAATGTATCGACATACTTACCGCCAAAACAATCAACAATCCACCGCCATATATGGACCGGCTGCGAATTGCCATATCAGAGGCAGTAGATTACTGCATCGCACAGGCTATCCATAATACCATCACTATGCTGCAAAGCTCTGCGAGATTTATCAGATATCAGAGACAAGCGCAATGACTTATCTCCAAAAATAAAAATCCCGATAATTTCTAATACCAAAAAAGACATACCAGCGAATACTCCTATCTGCTAATATGCCCTTTCCTTTTATTTATTCTCTTCCCGTTTTTCTTGTACCCTTTACTGCTTTCCGGTACTTCCAAAGCCTCCTCTGTCTTTCCCCATCAGCTTTTCTACCTCATTGAACTGGATCTGAGGCTGATTTTTCATAATGCGGAACTGACAGATTCTGTCATTCACATGAATCTCGGTATCCCTCATGGCAATCACCGGCATTCTCCACATATCATTATCACCACAATAAGAACCGTCCACGATGCCACAATGATTTGCCTGGATCACACCGAAATTTTTATATGTGCTGCTTCGCGGAACAATGTGCGCCTCATATCCTGCTGGAAGCTCCATTGCCACCCCCAGAGGGATCAGTGCAAAGTCTCCTGCCTTTAATGTGACATCCTCTGATGCACGCAGATCGATCCAGTCAGATTTACCGTCAATATATTCTAATTTATCAATCTGATCTGTGAAATATTTGATTTTAATGGTTTCCATAATTTTAATTATCCTCTCTGATTGTTAATTTTATGACTGAAACTTCCCACACCAAATATCAGACTCCTGTATCATTCCCTGTGAAAAGTCCAAATTTATTATACTGATTTTGAAGACATATGGCAATACGATTGGCCGATGCAATTTCCCTGATTTGCCGATTTTTTCCATAAGCCTGCCATTGCAGGCAGTCTATTACGCACCTTTGCGTTCTTCCGGCATAGAATAGTATGTAATGACTTTTTATAATGGAGGAGCTTTATGTCTCAATTATATGCCACGCAGCAGGATCGTCCGGATACCGGGCAGTTGCTTGTAAATGTCAGCTCTATGATCAGTTCCCGTGCCGTTTCAAATGCAACGGTACAGATCATGGACAGCAATGAGCCGGAACAAGTTCTGGAGGAGCTGACCACGGATTCAAACGGCCAGACGGATACGATTGATCTGCCGGCACCTCCTTTGGAGTACAGTCTGAAGCCTGTGTCTGCCCAGCCATACTCTGTATTTAACCTGAGAATTACCGCCCCCGGCTTCGAACCTACTGTTATTTCCGGTGCTGAGATCCTTTCGGGACAGATTTCGTTGCAGAATATTTCGCTGATTCCGCAATTTGAAACACAAAATGATAACAGCGAGCTTTTTGTCATTCCCCCTCATACCCTTTATGGAGATTATCCCCCAAAGATTCCGGAAAGTGAAGTAAAGGACGTCAGTGAAACCGGAGAAATTGTATTAAGCCGTGTGGTAATCCCCTCTGGTGTGCGATAAAATGATGCGACGTACCCCGGAAGCGTCCCACTTTGACGTAGATTGTGCTTCTCCCTGCAACCACTCCCCGTTTTCCGGAACAGCCTTCTCGCTGACCGATTTTTCTTCCCGTCGCCGGGAATTTTCATCCTGTTGTTCCGAAAAGTCTTTGCGGTACACCATTCCGCTTTTCCTATATTCCTGTGGCGTCTGTATTCCTTTTTGATTTATAATATCCGCAATCTGCCCATATGACATTTCTTTTTGCCGGAGAGAGACCATCAGAGAAAGAATATCTTCGAGCTGATCATCCGGAACTAATTTTCTCTTTCCGTCCCGCCTGTCTATCCTCCACCCATAAGGAGGTACACTTCCCAGATATTCTCCCTGTGCTTTTTGATGCTGTTTTACCAGACGCACTCTCCGTCCAATATCCCTGGCATACCACTCATTCATCAGGTTTCTCAGATTTCCCGCAAGGCTGCCCGGCATTTCATATTTCCATTCATTTTGGACATCTCCATATTGATCGCTGATACAGATCACTCTTACTCCCAGCATGGGAAATATTTTTTCGAGAAATTCTCCCGTTTTCAGATAATCCCTGCCAACCCGTGACGCATCCTTGCAGAGAATACACTGAATTCTGCCGTTCTGCGCATCTGCAAGCATCCGTTGAAACCCCGGACGTTCAAATTTCGTTCCACTATACCCCATATCCGCATAAATATCATATATCCTATATGTATTTTCTTCGCATCCCATAGGATGATCTTCTTTTCTCCCCGAAGATGTATTCCTCTGACGGATCCATTGCTCAGCCAAATGGATCTGTTGCTCTATACTCTGATCCTTTTCATTACCATGCTCCACCGACAGTCTGGCATAAATACCTGTCATGATCTCCACTGGACTCTCCCCCTGTCTTTCTGCTCCGGTATATAATATAGATTGCCTTCCTCTCCAGCCGGATTTCCTTCACCAGCAGCACATTTAACAGACGCCTCTGCCATACGGCAGTGGCTGATTTTGTGCCGTTATCTCCCCCATTTATTTCTAAAACAGTCCTCTCTTTTTCCAGATTGTCATACTTCTTTCCCCTTATCCGTTCCTCCCATTCAGCAACCTCATTTTGAAGCACCATTTCCACTATTTCCGCGCATATGCTCTGCTGCCTTCTACTCAACCCATATCCTGCCAGTTCATCACAAAACACATGTCCTTTCCTGCAGCGGCTCCTGCACACACGCAGAGATTCCACTACGTCATAGACCCATTTTGGAATAATAACAGGCAGAATGTTTTCTACCTTCTCCCACTGCTCCTCCGGTAACGGAATCCGTTTATCCAGCTTATAGCTGATCTTGCGGTTCTTCCCCTGGATCATTACACCCGTATACATTTCATTGGACAGGATCCGGCGCACCGTCTGGGGCGTCCATAATCCTTCTTTCTCTGCAAACCCACTCCGATATCTGCTGCCACTGGCCTGTTTGTATTGATACGGACTTTTGATCTGTCCATTATTTAGTACACCTGTAATATTTTCTGCCGACATACCGCTAAGCCGCAGCCAATAGATCATCTTTACAATCTCCGCCGCCGGTTCATCCGGCTCCAGCCGGTGAATATCTCTGTCACTTTTTTTGTATCCATAGCAGGCGAAAGCCCCGATATATTCCCCTGTGGCGCGTTTTGTCCTCTGCTGCCACCGGACCTTATTGGATATATCGCGGCAATACGCATCATTCATAAGATTCATCACAGGGAGAAGCAGGGAATCCTCCATAAAATCACTGGATGCACTGTCATAGTGATCCGCAACGGCGATAAAACGCAGCCCCATCTGAGGAAAGATCTCCCGCAAAAAATATCCGGTCTGAATATACTCCCTGCCAAGACGGGACAGATCCTTACAAAGAATGCAGTCAAAATTTCCCGTTGCTGCCGCCTGCATCATCTCCCGAAATGCCGGCCGTTCATAGTTACTGCCACTCCAGCCGTCATCCACCCATTCCCCCACATAGGTCATGTCCTCCCGGTCCTCCAAATACCGCTGCAGAAGCATTCTCTGGTTCTGTATACTGTTGCTTTCTCCGTTTCCGTCTTCTCTGGACAGACGCAGATAAAAAACACAGCGTATCATTCCTGTTTCTCCTCACTCTCTGCCATTTCCACAAGACTGCGGTACCGCGCACTGCGGCATGCTTCCCGGTAGAGAGCATATGCCTCTTCTGTCGTTGGCCCCTCCTTTGCATAAGAAATGTACACATCATACCCTTCATAATTTCCTTTATAGATATACTCCTCCATCCCAATTCCTTCCCTCATATCATCTTTTCACATAGCGGAGTTTCGATAAAACTCCCCATATGAATCCTATAAGACTCTCTGTGTGATCTTGTCTTAATATATGATGTTAATCCCCAAAATATCTCTAAACTTCCTCTTCCGGCTGTATAAATAAAAGGGCATGTCCAAAATTCAGGACACACCCATAATAATATTTCTAATATTCAATAACTCAAATTTTCCACACGAAGCAGCAAAATACATCCATTATTTTTAAAGCCCGCATCACTCTTTCCTCAGAAACCTCCGTATCTCCTCCCAGGCTTCTCTTGACTCTGCCAGCTTATCCATACTGAGCTGAAATACATGAAACATTTCCGGATAAACAGTTAAGGTTACATCACAGCCTGCTTTCTTTGCTTTTTCCGCCGCCACCACAGAATCACTGAGCAACATTTCCAGACTCCCCACCTGAAACAGCATCGGCGGCAATCCGGTAAAATCTCCAAAAAGCGGCGATATATATGGCAGCTTCGGGTTTTCTTTCCCCACATATTCTCCATTATAGATCATACTCTCTCTTGTATTGCCAAACAGAGGATCCTTCTCATAATTTTCCTGATAAGATGGGCCGGATGCCGTCAGATCCGTCCATGGTGACATCATAATCAGCTTCTGCGGCAATGGCATTCCCTGATCTCTGAGATACATTGCCAGTGCCAGCACCAGACCCCCTCCGGCAGAATCCCCCGCCAATATGATCCGGTCTCCGGTAAATCCGGAATATAACAGCCAGCGATAAGCCTCCAGTGCATCCTGAAATGCTGCAGGATAAGGATGTTCCGGTGCCACGCGGTAATCCACGGAAAGTACTCGATACCCCTTGATCCGGCTGTAGCGGACAGCAAAATCCCGATAAGCATTACGGATCTTTGCGATATATCCACCCCCGTGAAGCTGCAGGATCACCTCGCCACAATCCTCTTCCTTTGGTGTCAGGAGCTCCATTTCAAACTGTCTCATATGAATAGGCAGATTGATATATTCCTCCGGGCAGTGCCATGGTGCCTCCACCAGATTTTTACGCAGGGTTCCATCCTGAATCTTTGGTCCCAGCATCTTCTGGGCGGTAAAAAAACGGATCATATCCGTCACGATCCTGCCTTTCACGCTCATATGCAGTCTCCTTTCCGTAAAGTCCTACTCCTCTGTAATATACTCGTCAACATAGCCGGTTATTGTAATTTCCTGTTCTGTTGCGTTCAGATTATAAATGAAATTTCCTTCGTATCTCATTCTCAGCCTTTCTTCCTCCAATGATCATGGTCATGACCCATAAAGTAAGATAGATTCCAAAGACAACACAGGCCAGGATCAGATTTCCGTTTTTCCCCCTAAAAGAGTAGATCAGAAATGCCAGACTAAATATCCCCATAAACACCTGCATCGTCAGATAATTCTGCCAGTTTGCAAAATTGATGATCATACAAAGCAATATGATCGCTGCAAATCCTAAAAGGACACATGGAAATCCATATTTTACTGACCATCCATGAAATCCCAAGGAATAATCAATCCCCAGCAGCAATAAAAACACAGCCGCCGCCTGAAAATACAGCTTGGTGATATGTCCCTTTCTGCGGCTGAGCATCTGCCACAGACTAAGGAGTACATATGCTTCTGCCGCACCCGAGATCAATGACCAGCGTACCTCCGGCGAAAATATCCTGTTCAATCCCAAAAGCAGTGCCTCGATCAGCACGCAAATATAAACACAGATCCAGAATACCTTCCTGCGCACCTTTCTTTTGGCCGCAATATCAGGAAAAGAATCCTCCTGTCTGGCCGGCTTTTCATCCACATGAAGAACGCTGCTGCATAAAGGACACACTTCACGTTCTCCCACGACCTCGACACCACATCTTTTACAATATTTCACGCCCTAACGCTCCCTTCCTGATTTATAAGTTGCTCTCCACAGCAGCCTTAATGCCATCCTCCGCCAATATCCGGAAGAATCGCTTCTGTACCGACACATCTCTTAAGATCGTACAGAATGCAACCACCATTTCATCTCCGTATGAACATACTGTCATCTTGGTATTTTGCCCCTGAGACACGGAAAGGATCGCCGCAAACCGTTTGATATATGGTTCGTATGCCTTATCTGCCTTCATCACTCCCAGATTGGTCATAGTGGTGGTCGTAGCCCTGGCACTGACCTGATAAACCCACTGCATCACAAGCTTTTTGAGTACCAGCGGAACCGCCCGGAGCATCAGATTTTTCTGATTGGACACATTATAGGAAAATAATTTTTCCAGATGCTCCTTATTGATCTGTTGCCGCAAAGCCTCCACAATGATCTTCTCTACCTCATCTCTGGTATAGTCCTCCTGATCCGGCCGCAGGACTGCACTGACCATGGCAAAAAAATTCCTTGTGGTAATAGATTCAAAATAAGGACGCAGATTCACCGGCACACAGAGAACCACCGGCTTGTCCGATACCGCTCCATGAAGATATTCCCGGTATATGCTATAGGCATAAACTCCCGCCAGATATTCATTGATGCTGACATTCCTGCGATGTGCTGCCTCCTTGACCTGCGCAAGGGGCAGGTATCCCTGAATCACACCAAAGGCACCATCCCTGAGCTTCTCTCCCTTCATATGAAATGCCGGCTCTGATTTGTACCCCTTGGGCTGCCCCTTTCGAAAATTCTTTAAATAGCTGTCTTCCGTGTTTAATGAAGTCAGCTCTGACAAATGATCTCCCATCTCATCACAGATCTCCGGATGTGCCAGACGCAGATACTGGCAAGCCAGCTCCTTTAAGAAAGTGACTCCTCCCATTCCATCGGCAAGCACATGAAACACTTCCAGATTGATTCGTTTTTTGTAGTAACTTACCCGGAATAAATACTGATTATTGAGCTGAGGCTCCATCTTGCGGCATGGGTATTCGCTTTCCCGTTCCACTCTCGGCGCCGGTTTCCGGTTTGTCTCAAAATAATACCAGAATGCTCCTGTCCGAAGACGGACATTCATAGAATCAAATAACGGCAGGATCTTGTCCAGTGCCTGCTGTAACAGTTCCGGATCAATTTCTTCATCTAAGGTCAGAGACAACCGATACACATTGGTCATCCGTTCCGTAGCGATTACCGGAAACAGATTAGCCGTATTATCCAGTCTAGACCATTTTAACTCCCTGCGGGAAGATTGTTCTCTCATATGAATTCCTTTCTTTCACACTCCAGCCCCCGAATATGTAATCGTACATGACGGACCGCCCAGCGATTCCGGAGCACAAAACTATTATGTCAAATACAAGGATTACATCAAAAATGTCGCTTCCAGTGAAATATATGCCACCTGGCCGGAAGCAACTTTGCTTGCAAATATCCTGGCAATCCAGTCCATCACCTTAAACCGGGTTTACACCGAATGGTATCGCAACCGCGGTTATGACTTTACTATTACCAGTTCTACTGCATACGACCAGAAATATATGCCCGGCCGTAATATTTTTGAAAGTATCTCTCAGGCAGTAGATACGATATTTTCCAATTATATATCCAGACCGAATATTACGCAACCTCTTTTCACACAATACTGTGACGGAAAACGGGTGTCCTGCCCACGCTGGATGCGCCAGTGGGAGTCCAAAACACTGGGCGATCAGGGCTATTCCGCCATTGAGATCCTCCGCCGGTTCTACGGGGATTCCGTTTATATCAATTCTTCTGAGGAAATTTCCGGTATTCCGGCCTCCTGGCCCGGCTATGACCTGACGATTGGTTCCACCGGAGAGAAAGTGCGCCAGCTCCAAAATCAGCTCAATACAATTTCCAAAGGATACCCATTGATCCCGAAGGTAGCCGCAGATGGTATTTACGGCGAAAATACCGCAGAGGCGGTCCGTACCTTCCAAAAAGTATTTAACCTGCCACAGACCGGCGTTGTGGACTATCCGACCTGGTACAGGATCAGTGATATTTATGTGGGAGTATCCCGGATCGCCGAGCTCTCTTAGCCATATTTCGCAAGTCTGTTTTGGTAATGCCTTATCTCATCCGATCAAACAATAAGCCTCAGAAAAACAACGATCTCCATTGCTATTTGTTTTCTGAGGCTTTCCAATCAATAATCTCTTTTATTCCGGTTCCCCAACCATTTGGGATGAAATATCCTCCAGCGCTTCATCTCCACAAATGATCGGCAATACCTGCTGGTGGTTAAACAGATCTACTTCATCCCAGCTGCCGCCATCCTCACCATCAAGGGTCCACTGCACCTCATCATCACAGACGATATGAAGATGTCTGCTGCTGCAGCGGAACATTTTGGTTGCATCCAGATGCTTTGTCAGAAGAGCATTTAATACCTCCTGCAGCTCCAGCGCATTTTTCAGATCCCGGATAAACAGCACCTCAAAAAGTCCGTCATCCATCTTGATATCTTCTTTTTTATAAGCTTTATAACCGGCCACCGAAACAGAATTGCTCACAAGTCCCAGCACAAAATCATCCTCTACGACACCCTCATCATAGGTGATACGCATATGATGAGGCTTGATCTCTGCCAGATGCTTCAGCCCTTCAATAAAATAAGCCGTCTTGCCAAGCATGTTTTTCCACTCCTGCGGTGTCGTGTAGGATACCTCGGTAAAGGCACCAAATCCGGCAACATAAGTGAAAAATTTATCATTGAAAGATCCCAGATCACACCGGAATACCTTTCCCTGTGTCACAAGCTCTGCCGCATGACGCATAACCTTTGGAATCCGCAGACTGGAAGCAAAATCATTGACCGTACCTGCCGGAATGTATCCACAGATCGGCTTTTCATGGAGCCGCATCATACCATTTGCCACTTCATTCATCGTGCCGTCTCCACCGGAGCATACCACATAATCATACCGGGAGCCGTACTCGATCACTGCGTTTTTGGCATCATTCTGACGATTGGTTGCCATCAGCGTCACAATAAAATCAGCTTCGCAGAACACCTGAATAATGTCAGCCAGTTTATTCTTGATCTGCTCCTTCCCCGCCATGGGATTATAGATAAATAATAATGTTTTTCTCAGCTTTTTCTGCTCTCCATCGTAATGTTTTTCCATATATTTACCGTATCCTTTCTGCAATTTCCAGCTTTGTCCCTGTTTCTGTTCCGGAAATTTTCTGCTTTTGGGAAGACTGCTGTGATATTCATAACATCACTGAATAAACATCGCATCCCCAAAAGAGAAAAACCGGTATTTCATCTCAACTGCTTCCTTGTATGCTGCCATAATATTTTCCTTCCCCGCTAACGCGGAAACCAGCATCAGAAGTGTGGACTCCGGCAGATGAAAATTAGTGATCAGGCAGTCTAACACCTTGAACTGATATCCAGGATAAATAAAGATATCCGTATCCCCTTCTGTCGCTTGTACCACGCCCTGCCCGTCTGCAGCGGACTCAATGGTACGACAGCTGGTGGTACCCACACAGATCACTCTGCCTCCCTGCTTCTTCGTTTCATTAATAATATCTGCCGCTTCCTGAGAGACATGATAAAACTCCGTATGCATATGGTGCTGTGTCACATCATCCACCTTGACCGGGCGGAATGTTCCCAATCCGACATGAAGCGTCACACGGGCAATTTTAACGCCCTTCTCCTGAATCTGCTGCAATAGCTCCTCCGTAAAATGAAGTCCCGCCGTCGGTGCTGCCGCAGACCCCTCATACTTGGCATAAACCGTCTGATAACGGTTCTTGTCCTTGAGCTGATGGGTGATATACGGTGGCAGAGGCATCTGTCCCAGCTGATCAAGAATCTCCTCAAAGATTCCCTCATATTCAAAGCGGATCAGACGATTGCCCTCGTCCACAACCTCCTGTACCTCGGCATGCAAAAGTCCCCCGCCAAAGGAAAGACGCATTCCCGGTCTTGCCTTTTTGCCCGGCTTAACCAATGTCTCCCAGACATTATCTGTCTTTCGCTTAAGCAGAAGTACCTCTACCTTTCCACCTGTTCCTTCCCTCTCTCCGATCAGACGTGCCGGGATTACCTTTGTATTATTGATAACCAGACAGTCTCCCTCATGAAGATAATCAATAATGTCATGAAAGATCCTGTGCGTGCGTTCTCCTGTTTTTTTATCTAAAATAAGCAGTCGCGAAGAGTCTCTCTGCTCCAGCGGATCCTGTGCGATCAGCTCCTGCGGCAGCTCATAATCAAAATCTGCGGTCTTCATATCCGTACTTCCTTTCCAACATCGTATATCTATAAATAATACTATTTCTCCCGCAAAAAATCCAGCCTTTTGTAAACATTAGGTAAATTCTCTTAAAGGCACGGTAAAATGTCGAATTATCTTCCAAAAATGCTAGTTATTTTGTCAAAAATAACGTACAATAATGATAATGACGAAAATTCCATAAGGAGGATTTCAGATATGGCTATCACAACATTTGCAGCCATCGATGTGGGTTCCCACGAAACATCGCTGCGTATCTATGAGGTATCCAAAAAGTTCGGGATCCGTGAGCTTGACTATGTACATCATACGGCCCGCCTTGGATATGAAACATACTCAACTAAACATATCAGCTATCATTCCATTGATAAGCTCTGTACTATATTAAACGGCTTTAAAGATAAAATGAAAGAATACGGCATTTCTGATTATATGATCGCCAGCACCAGTGCTCTCCGGGAAGCAGACAATAATCTGATCGTGCTGGACCAGGTCCGCCAGCGCACAGGCTTCCGTATCAAGATCTTAAGTAACTCCGAGCAGCGTTATCTGTGCTATAAGTCCATCGCCCTGAAAGAAAATTCCTTTCACCGGCTGATCCAGAAGGGGACTCTTCTGGTAGATGTGGGCGGCGGCAGTATGCAGCTCTCCCTGTTTGACAAAAACAACCTGATCTGTACCCAAAATATCCTGCTTGGCTCTCTCCGTATCCAGGAGTTTTTACAGGATATGCAGAAGCATACGGACAATTACCAGAACCTGGTATATGAATATATTTCCAATGACCTGCATACCTTTTCAGAGCAATATCTGAAGGATCACAAGGTCAAAAATATCATTGCCGTCGGAAATCAGCTGAGAATCTTTGTAAAATACTTATCTGTCCACAATTTCGGTCACTTACAGCCGACCGACAGCCGCGGAAAGAAAAAGGATTCCGTAAGCCGGCAGGAATACGACGAATTCTACGATGCCATCTCCTCCCAGCATCCGGAGGATCTGGCAAAGGAGTTAAATACCTCGGTAGATCAGGCTTCCCTGCTTCTGCCCACTGCCATGATCTATCACAATATTTTCGAAGAGACCGGTGCTGAGCAGATGTGGCTTTCCGGCATCACTCTCTGTGAGGGAATGGCCGCCGACTTCGCCGAGCGCAAAGAAAAGATCTCTCCGGCCCACAGCTTTCTGGATGATATCATCCACACAGCCCGCAGCATTGCGGATCGCTATGGCTGCAGCAAAAATCATTGCGACTACGTCGAAAATGCGGCCCTGAAGATCTTTGATGCCGTGAAACGCCAGCAGAATATGACAAAGCATGACCGGCTGCTCCTGCAGTTGTCTGTGATCCTTCACAACTGTGGCAGTTACATCAATCTGAAAGAAGTTGGTGAAAATTCCTACAAGATCATTATGTCCACCGAGCTTATCGGTATCTCCCATAAAGAGCGTATGATCGTGGCCACGGCTGTCCGCTATCTCCGGGATTATTTTCCGGAATACAGCCAGCTTCAGGACAGCTTTGATAAAGAGGAATATGTCCGCATTGCAAAGATCAATGCGATCCTGCGCCTGGCAGATGCCATGGACCGCAGCCATAAGCAGAAGTTTACGGCGATCACAACCACTCTGCGCAGTCAGGTGCTGACTATCACAGGCAGCACCTTATATGACATTACTCTGGAGCATGGAATCTTTCAGAATCATTCCGACTTTTTTGAAGAAGTCTTTGGTATACAGCCGATCTTGAAGCAGAAGAAAACCATGACACCAAAACATATCGAATCCACCAAAGGAAAGAACGGAGGCAGACCATGAGCAAATCAACATATTTAAAACCGGAATATTTCTATAATAGAGAATTAAGCTGGCTCTCCTTTGACTATCGTATTCTTGGAGAAGCCCAGGATAAAACCATTCCTCTTCTGGACCGTTTGAAATTCTTAAGCATCACTGCATCGAATCTGGATGAATTTTACATGGTGCGTGTAGCTTCCCTGAAGGACATGGTTCACGCAGAGTACGATAAAAAAGACATTGCCGGTATGACTCCAGCCAAACAGCTTGAAGAGATCGGCAAGGTCACCCATGAATTTATGAACGATCAGTACCGTACCTACAACAACAGCCTGATCCCTGCACTGAAAAAGGAAGGCATTGCGATCCTTTCTCATTATGAGGATCTGAGCCAGAAGCAGGCAAAATTTGTAGATAACTATTTTAAATCCGAGGTTTATCCGGTCCTTACACCAATGGCGGTAGATTCCTCCCGCCCATTTCCTCTGATCCGGAACCGTTCCCTAAATATCGGTGCCATACTGAAAATGAAAACTACTGCTGCCGGTGCTTCCGGAAACGGTCATTTCCGTGAGCTTTATATCACCCACAACGGTACCAAAAAGGATGGTGCTTCCGATACGGATTTCGCTACAGTCCAGGTTCCGTCCGGTCTTCCAAGAGTCGTAGAAATTCCTTCCGAGGATGGCTTTGACCGCACCTATATCATGCTGGAACAGATCATCGAGCGCAATATCCACCGCCTTTTTATGAATTATGAGGTACTCTGTGCCTTTCCATACCGCGTGATGAGAAATGCCGATCTTACCATAGAGGAGGACGAAGCCGCCGATCTGCTGATGGAGATTGAAAAGCAGATCAAGCGCCGTCAGTGGGGTGAGGCGATCCGTCTGCAGGTCGAAGCCGGTATCGACAAAAAACTTCTAAAGGTCTTAAAAAAGGAGCTTCGCATCAAGGAGGATGATATTTTCCATATTAACGGTCCTCTGGATCTGACCTTCCTGATGAAGCTTTCCGGCATGGAGGGCTATGATGAATTAAAGGTTCCAAAATATACACCGCAACAGCCAAAATGGCTGAACAGCGAAGACAACCTTTTCGCACAGATCCGGGATCATGACGTCCTTCTGCATCATCCATATGAGACCTTTGATCCGGTAGTAAATTTCGTACGGGAAGCAGCCAAGGATCCTGATGTCCTTGCGATCAAACAGACACTTTACCGTGTCAGCAGCCACTCTCCGATCATTGCCTCTCTTGCAGCGGCTGCCGAGAACGGCAAACAGGTTACCGTTCTCGTGGAGCTGAAGGCACGATTTGATGAGGAAAATAATATTATCTGGGCAAGAAAACTGGAACAGGCCGGCTGCCACGTTATTTACGGTCTGGTAGGCTTAAAGACCCACAGCAAGATCACCCTTGTGGTCCGCCGGGAGGAAGACGGCATCCGCCGTTATGTCCATCTTGGCACAGGTAACTACAATGATAGTACAGCAAAGCTTTATACAGATATGGGACTTCTCACCTGCAATAAAGCCATTGGCGAGGATGCCACTGCTGTCTTTAATATGCTTTCCGGTTACTCGGAGCCTGCTGTCTGGAATAAACTGGCCGTAGCTCCTCTGTGGCTGCGTGACCGCTTTACGGAAATGATCCGCCGGGAAACAGATTTTGCCAAAGCCGGTAAAAAAGCATTCATCAAGGCAAAGATGAATTCCCTGTGTGATGCCAAGATCATTGCATCCCTTTATGAGGCTTCTGCTGCCGGAGTTCAGATTGAGCTGGTAGTCCGCGGCATCTGCTGTCTCAAAACAGGCATTCCCGGTGTCAGCGAAAACATCCATGTCCGCTCTATCGTCGGTGATTTTCTGGAACACAGCCGTATCTTCTATTTCCATAATAACGGTCATGAGGAGGTCTATATGGGAAGTGCCGACTGGATGCCGAGAAACCTTGACAAACGAGTAGAGATCCTCTTCCCGGTAGAAGATGAAACATTGAAGCAGGAGGTCATTCATATTCTGGATATCCAGCTGCAGGATACCTTAAAGGCTCATATCTTACAGCCGGACGGCAGCTATAAGAAACAGGATCTCCGTGGCAAAAAGAAGCTCTGTGCACAGGATTATTTCCGTCAGGAAGCAATCCGCAATGCAAACCAGCGCAGGAAAGAACAGAAAGCCCGCCGTACCTTTGAACCAATGACCGGCGATACAGAAGAATAAAATCCGTACAATATAATATTCTAAAACTTCAAAAGGATGGCTGCACAATCGTGTAACCATCCTTTTAAAATTATAAACTTTTCGCATAGCGGAGTTTCGAAGAAACTCCTAATATGAACCCTTTAGGGTTCATTATTTACATAAAATCCAGCAATGACATCTGGTTAGTATGTGGCATATCTCCCAGAAGTCCCAGTTCAGCCATAGTATCTACTGTCGTGGCACTGACCTTACAACGGTTCTTGAAATCCTCTCTTGACAAAAACTTTCCCTTCTGTGCCTCTGCCTCGATCATCTCCGCTGCGACATTCCCCAGTCCGTCAATCGATGAGAAGGACGGCATCAGCTTGCCGTCAACAATCTGAAAACGGGTCGCCTTCGACTTGTACAGATCAATCTTGACAAATTCAAAGCCGCGGGCATACATTTCCTGCACAATCTTCATATCCTCCAATGTGGACTTCTCTTTATCAGTCAGACTGTCGGAACGCTTGTTGTAATCTGCCATATAATACTCCAGCCGTTCCTTTCCCAGACACATCAGCTCATAGTTAAATGCCGTTGCACGAATACTGAAATAGGCTGCATAATAAGCAAGAGGTCTGTGTACCTTAAACCACGCTACACGCATCGCCATCATAATATAGGCTGCCGCATGGGCTTTCGGGAACATGTACTTAATACGCTGGCATGACTCAATATACCAGTCCGGCACATCACATGCCTTCATATCAGCGATCATACTGTCATCCAGTCCCTTTCCCTTTCGTACACTCTCCATGATCTTGAAGGAACGCTCATTCTCGACCCCCATCCGGATCAGATATGTCATAATATCATCACGGGTACAGATTGCCGTAGACAGAGTACAATATCCCTGCGAGATAAAGTACTCCGCATTGTCCTGCCACACATTGGTTCCATGAGACAGACCGGAGATACGGACCAGATCCGAAAAACTCTTTGGTTTGGTCTGCTCCAGCATGTTCATAACGAAATGGGTACCAAGCTCTGGAAGTCCCAGACTTCCCAGCTTACAGCCCCCGATATCCTCCGGTTTGATGCCAAGTGCCCGCGGCGACTCAAACAGAGACAACACATCCTGATCATCCATACGGATCGCAGCAGCATCCACATCCGTCAGATCCTCCAGCATTCGTATCATGGTTGGATCCTGATGCCCCAGAATATCCAGTTTTAACAGGTTCGAATCAATCTTATGATAATCGAAATGAGTCGTAATGGTTCTTGTCTTCATATCATTGGCAGGATGCTGCACCGGCGTGAAGGTGTAAATCTCCTCTCCTACCGGAAGAACAACGATACCGCCGGGATGCTGTCCTGTTGAGCGGCGCACTCCAACGCAGCCGCTGGCGATCCGTTCAATCTCTGCCGTCCTCTTGGATTCCCCATGCTCTTCATAATACTTCTTTACATATCCGAAGGCCGTCTTCTCCGCCATAGTACCTACTGTTCCGGCACGGAAGGTCTGTCCCGCTCCAAAGATAACCTCGGTATAGTCGTGGGCATTACTCTGATATTCACTGGAGAAGTTCAGGTCAATATCCGGCTCCTTATTTCCCTTAAAGCCCAGGAATGTTTCAAATGGAATATCGTGACCATCCTTTAACAGCATTTCTCCGCACACCGGGCATTTCTTGTCCGGCATATCGCATGCAGAGGAACCGGCATAAGCCTTTACCTCATCAGAATCAAAATCATAATAATGACATTTGCCACAATAGTAATGTGCCGGCAGCGGATTGATCTCACTGATCCCCGCCATGGTCGCAACGAAGGAAGATCCGACTGATCCACGGGAACCTACCAGATAACCATCCTCCACAGACTTCCATACAAGCTTCTGGGCGATAATATACATTACGGCGTATCCATTACTGATAATGGAGTTCAACTCACGCTCCAGACGCTCCGTTACGATTTCCGGCAGATTCTCTCCATACATGGAATGCGCTTTATTATAACAAATATCTCTCAGATCCTGATCGGAATTTTCAATCTCCGGTGGGCATTTTCTCGGACTGCACGGATGAATGTAATCAATCATATCGGCGATCAGGTTTGTATTGGTGATCACGACCTCCTCTGCCTTTGCGGCACCAAGATACTGAAACTCTGACAACATTTCCTCGGTGGTCCGGTAAAAAAGAGGTGCCTGCTGATCTGCATCAGAGAACCCCTTACCCGCCATAATGATCCGGCGGTATACCTCATCCTCCGGATTTAGGAAATGTACATCACAGGTTGCCACAACCGGCTTATGATACTCCTCTCCCAATGCCACGATCCGGCGGTTGATCTCCATCAGATCATTTTCATCCTGAATCTGTGGATATCTGTCATTGTCCCTGATCATAAACTCATCATTGCCCAAAGGCTGGATCTCCAGATAATCATAGAACCGCACCAGACGATCGATCTCCTCGTCCGTCTTGCCCTCCAGAATTCCCCGGTAAAGCTCTCCTGCTTCGCAGGCAGACCCCATGATCAGTCCTTCCTTATATTTCAGATAAAGACTCTTTGGCAGCTTCGGCCGGCGGTTAAAATACTTTAAATGAGACTCAGAAACGAGACGGTACAGGTTGACACGACCAATCTCATTCTTTGCCAGAATGATCGCATGATAAGAAGGAAGCTTCCGGATCACCTCTTCCGTTGGCCTGCCAAACTCATTGAGCTGTGTCAGGGTTGTGATTCCCTTCTCCTCCAATCTCTTGCACAGACGTAAGAAAATCTCCGCTGTCGCCTCAGCATCCTCCACGGCACGATGATGGTTCTCCAGAGAGACACCTAACTCCTTTGCCACATGATCCAGCGTATGCTTTCCCAGATGAGGCAGAAGTGCTCTCGACATGGATACGGTATCCACCACGGTAAAATCAGAATCAAGTCCCTGATCTTTTGATTTCTGATGGATAAATCCCATATCAAAGGATGCATTATGAGCTACCATTACACAGCCCTTACAAAACTCCAAAAACTCCGGCAGGATCTCCGTGATCAGCTTTGCTCCATGCACCATGCTGTCATTGATCCCAGTCAGCTGTTCGATCTTATACGGGATCGGTCTCTGAGGATCCACAAAGACACTGTAACGGTCCACAATGGTCTGATCAACCACCTTGACCGCACCGATCTCGATAATCTCATTATTCTTGGCTCCGATGCCTGTGGTCTCCAGATCAAACACTACAAACGGCGCACTTAAATCCTGCCCTCTGTCATTTTCCACCGTTTCGATGAGATCATCTACCAGATAAGCCTCCACACCATAGATCAGCTTCAGGTCATCATCCGGCTTTAGTGCATGATCGGCATCCGGAAAGGACTGTACCACACCATGATCGGTAATGGCGATTGCCTTATGCCCCCACTTCAAGGCAGTTTTTACATATGCCTTGATATCCATAACAGAATCCATCTCACTCATTTGTGTATGGGCATGAAGCTCTACACGCTTTCTTCCCTCATAATGATCCATACGATACACCCTGGTATCGTGACCCGGTTTCATTCCACGCACAGATCCAATGCTGATCTCATGGCTGAATTTATCTCTGAGAGGCATTCCCTTTACAATCACAAATTCATTTTTCTTGAGCTTACCGCTGTCCTCAATCTCCGCATGCTGCTCCGGCTGCATAAAGATCTTCACTGAAATCGTATCTGTAAAATCTGTAATATTGAACATCAGAAGAATCTTACCGCTACGAAGCTCCTTTGCCTCTACACCGGTAATCATTCCTTCGATCACGACTTCGTCCATCTCATCCTGAATATCCACGATCCTGACGTGATCTCCCTCGCAGTTTCTGCCATAGAAGCATTCCTCATCGATGTTGCCACGGTAACCGCCTTTTTTCTTCCAGCCGCCCCTGCCACCATAGCCGCCATTTCCATAACCGCCACTATTTCCATAGCCACCACCGTTATTGGTGCCAGCATTCCCGCGCCCCTTGGAGCCACCGCTGTTTCCTGCCACCGCTGTCTTCTGCTGTGTACCCGGTACATTATCCTGTCCCACCTGCATCGCCGCACTGGCAGCAGCTGCCGCAGCCGCTTCCTCATTGGCTTTATTCTCCTCCGGCTTCTTTTTCTTTCCTTCTGCCGCTGCACCATCATCCCACGGCACTTCGCTGTTATGCTCCGGTGCTGCGGCTGTTCCATTTCCATCCGAACCTGCTGCAGGCTTTTGCTGCGGCCGGTGCTCCAGACGCACATATTCATATTCCGGAGAAGGGGCCTCCAGAGTGGAGGCTTCCGTATAATTGATCTCAACTTCAATATGAAATCCTGCCTTGTCTTCAAAAATCTCCTGAAGTCTCCGGGTAAGCTTGTCCTGTCTTGCCCGATACATGGAGTCGTCCTCACATGTCACCGTCAGCATAGAACCGTTCATCTCCGCCTGACCTCTGTAAAGAATATTGAAGTCAAGGATATTATCCTCCTTCAGGATCTCCATAATACTATCCTGATACTCCTTCCAGAAATCCTCAGGACGATACTGTTTTGATAAATTATATCGATCATCTACTCTGACCGAAAATCCCACCGGTCCCATAACCGTTTCCAGATTATGGCGTACCAGACGGATCTCACGATAAGGAATGATATGACTGCTCTTTAGATTGACACACATAAGCTTTTTATTACGATACAGCTGTATCCGGTCTACCATGACATCCGCAAAGAGATTTTTCTGACGGTCTGTCATTTTCATCCCTTCAAAGGTATCCAATAATGTCTGTTCCATTCCTTATCACCTCATACCGATCTATCTTTTACCACAATACCGTCACCTTGTGGCAAAACGGTATTATTTTTCTTTCGCTTTCTGCATCTGAACTAATTCATCATGGAGTGCATTCAAAAGCTGATCCTCCGGAAGTTTTTTTACAACCTCTCCCTTTTTGATCAGAAGACCTTCTCCTTTGCCTCCTGCAATTCCTATGTCTGCTTCTCTCGCCTCTCCCGGTCCATTGACAACACAGCCCATAACAGCAACCTTTACATCAAGATCCATATCACGGACCATATCCTCCACCTTGCCTGCCAGTCCGATCAGATCAATCTGGGTTCTTCCACAGGTAGGACAAGACACAACCGTCACACCACCCTTACGAAGCCCCAATGTCCGAAGGATCAGACGTGCAGACCGGATCTCCTCCTGAGGATCTCCGGTCAGGGAGACACGGATCGTATCACCAATGCCCTGATACAAAATATTTCCCAGACCAATGGCAGATTTGATATTGCCGGACAGAACGGTTCCGGACTCTGTAATCCCCACATGAAGCGGATAATTTGTCTTCTGCGCGATCAGTTCGTGTGCTTTGATACACATCAATACATCAGAGGACTTGATACTGATCACCAGATTATCGTATCCCATATCCTCGATCAGTTTCACCTTGCCAAGAGCACTTCGTACAATCCCCTCTGCAGTTACACCACCATATTCCTGTATGTACTCCTTTTCCAGAGAACCACTGTTGACACCCACGCGGATCGGAATATTCCTCTCCTTTGCCACATCCACCACGGCACGGACACGATCATTATCTCCGATATTGCCCGGATTAATGCGGATCTTGTCTGCTCCATGCTCCATAGCTGCAATCGCCAGCCTGTAGTCAAAATGAATATCCGCCACCAGAGGAATATGGATCTGCTTCTTGATCTGCTCCAGTGCCTCTGCCGCCTCCATCGTCGGCACGGCACACCGGATGATATCGCAGCCCAGATCCTCCAATTTATGAATCTGGGCTACGGTTGCTGCAACATCCTCTGTCTTTGTATTTGTCATAGACTGGATTGCCACCGGATTTCCTCCGCCGATGGCAACGTCTCCGATATGAACTACTTTTGTATGATCTCTGTACATTTTCATCACACCTTTCCCTATTAATGTATAATCTTCCAAATATCATTAAACATGATCAGTACCATCAGAATCATCAGCAAGAAGAAACCGATCACATGAACAAAACCTTCCTTCTCCCGATCCACCGGCTTGCCCCGAACCGCCTCAATCAGGATAAATACAAGTCTTCCACCGTCCAGCGCCGGTAATGGCAGAAGATTCATCACTCCCAGGTTGGCACTTAAAAGCACGGACATATAGAGCATATTGATAATGACTGTCTTTACACCATACTCTACACTCTGGTCAATTACACCACCTACGGCATCCACGATACCAACGACACCGGATACATCATTGCGGGATACTTTTCCCCGCACCAGCTGTCCCAGACTCGCTACGGTAGTCTCAATCCAGTATTTCACCTCTATCACGCTATATTTGAGAACTGCGGCCGGTCCCTTCATCTCATTTTTGGATGCGGCAAAGCCCAGCGTCTTTCCCTCATATGGCTTTGGTGTCACCTGGAAGGTTTTCTCTTCGCCTTTCCGGTCAACGACAAATGTGACCGCTTTGCCTGTTTTATATTTCTCCATAATACGGCTCAGCTCTCCGCTGTTTGTTACCTTCGTCCCATTGACCTCCAGGATCGTATCCTTTTCCTTCACGCCAGCTTTCTTGAAGGCTCCATCATCCGTAACCTCGGAAACCTCCGCCTTTGACTTTTCATCAGAAGGATAACTAAATCCAAACAGATATGTCTTGTAATCCGGATCGATCGAAAGCGTCTTTTCCTTTCCGTCCCGTTCCACTACGACTTTTACCGTATCTTCCGTCAGCGGATGAAGCTGCAGATACGTGGTGATCTCTCTTCCGATGGAGATTTTATGTCCGTTAATACTCCGTACCATATCACCCTCCTGCACTCCGGCAGCCTCTCCCGGCTGTCCCGGCAGCACTTGTACTACCTCCGGCATATCAATGCCGGCGTTCCCAAGAATGATAATGGAGAACACAAATGCCAGAATAAAGTTAAAAAACGGACCTGCAAAGATGACGGAAAATCTTGCCCACACACCTTTGCTATTGAAAGATCCCTCGGATTCATCCTCCGTATCCTCTCCTACCATAGCACAGGAGCCTCCGATCGGAAACAGCTTCCATGAATACTTCGTGATATGAGCCCAGTCCTCTCTCTCCTCAAACAGCTTCTGACTGCAAAACAACTTACAGGTCATTCCCTTGTCTGTCTTGCAAAAGGTGATGATCCTCGGTCCCATTCCCACCGAAAACTCTGTGACCTCCACTCCGTTTTTCTTTGCGAGCAGAAAATGTCCGAACTCATGAACCACCACGATAACGGTAAATATCAACAATGCCGCAACAATATTCATTCCAACAACCAGCCTCTCTTCTCATTATTTATGCGTAATTTCTACATATGTCGAAGTTTCAAAGAAACTCCTGATATAAACTCCTTAGAGTTCTTTTTCTTTTTCAATTTTTGCATATACCTCTGCCTCCACCGCAAGAATCTCATCCAGTGAAGGATTGGAAATCTTATGATGATCATTCATACATTTCTCAATGATCTCAGGAATATCCAGGTAACCGATCTTTCGATCCAAAAACATCGCAACTGCTTTCTCATTGGCAGCATTAAACACCGTCGGCATACTGCCTCCCTGACGTCCCGCCTCATACGCCAAGGCAAGACCACGGAAGGTTTCCGGATCCGGCTTTTCAAAGGTAATATCTGTAAGCCTCGAAAAATCAAGACGCTCTCCCGGCAGATTTCTTCTCTGGGGATATGTCAGCGCATACTGGATCGGAAGCTTCATATCTGGTGTTCCAAGCTGCGCCATCACTGCACCATCTACAAACTCTACCATAGAATGAATCACACTCTGAGGCTGGATTACTACCTGAATGTGATCATAATCCACATCAAACAGCCAGCGGGCTTCCATTACCTCCAGTCCCTTATTGACCATGGTGGAAGAATCAATCGTGATCTTGCGTCCCATAGACCAGTTCGGATGTTTTAATGCATCTTCCACGGTAACGTGAGCAAGCTCTTCCCGCTTTTTTCCCCGGAACGGTCCGCCGGATGCCGTCAGCAGGATCTTACTGATCTCCCCATGATGCTCTCCGTTCAGACACTGAAAGATTGCCGCATGCTCACTGTCTACCGGTGTCAGAAGTACCTGATGCTGTTTAATCATCGGCATTATAATATGTCCCGCTGTCACCAGCGTCTCCTTATTGGCAAAGGCAATGTCCTTGCCATTTTTGATTGCCTCGATCACCGGACGGATTCCGATCATCCCTACCACAGCAGCTACCACCACATCAGCCGATGCCACTGTTGCACAGGCGGTCAGTCCATCCATGCCATACAGCACGGAAACATTCTCGTCTGCTACTCTGCGTGCCAGCTCTCTCGCCTTCTCCTCCCGGTAAATACATACTACCTCCGGATGAAACTTGCGGATCTGCTGCTCCACCAGATCAATATTACTTCCGGCAGCCAATGCCACCACTTTCATATCCTCGTTATTCTCTACAACCTCCAGCGTCTGTGTTCCAATGGAACCTGTAGAGCCCAAAATTGCTAAATGTCTCACTTGGATCCTCCCATTGTAAATAATTCCCTTATCTGACTACAATCATAAGTTGAAATTGTGATTTTCTTCTCTGACTGCCTATAGCAGAATTGCAAGAAGATAAACTAAAGGTGCCGTAAATATAATACTGTCAAAACGGTCCAGAATGCCACCATGACCCGGTATCAGCTTTCCATAATCCTTAATATCATAATTACGCTTAATTGCGGAAGCTGTCAGATCTCCAATCTGGGAGATTACGGAACCAACACCTCCGATCATTGCAAACTGCCACCAGAATTCGGTCTCCTGACGATAAAATGCCAGTGCGAACAGAAAGCCGATCAGGGCAGCACCAATAATCCCGCCCAGACAACCTTCAATGGTCTTATTCGGACTCAGCTTCGATGGCAGTTTATGCTTTCCAAACAGCTTTCCGGCACAATACGCACAGGTATCAGACCCCCAGGAAGCCACAAAGATCAGCCATACTGTCAGGATCCCCCCCTCCAGATAACGTACTTTAAAGATAAAGGACATCATCAGAGTCACATAAACAAGTCCGAAAAACAATAAGGTCATCTGATCCGAATGATATTTTGGATAAGCGATCACATAACACGCCATCATTACCATCAGAGTAAGAATCAGCCATAATATTAAATATTCATAATATCCGTCTAATATGAGAATATCCAGAATCACACTGGATATATATCCAATCACGGCAGGAGGTGTTTTTTGAAGTCCTGCTGCACGATAAAGCTCAAATAACCCGATCAGCGAAATCGCTGTCACTACCCAGAATAGCGGCCATCCGCCGTTTACCATCAGTGCTATGGTGATCGCCACCAGCACGATCCCGCTTGCCAATCTTGTCCAAAACATTACAAATACCTCACCTTTCCGATCACACTAAATTCCTCCGAATCGTCTGTCTCTCGACTGGAAAAACTCAACTGCCTTTTCCAGTTCTTTTTTATTGAAATCCGGCCACAGGGTGTCCGTAAAATAAAACTCTGCATAAGCAAGCTGCCACAACAGATAATTGGATAATCTCTGCTCCCCGCTGGTCCGTATCATCAGATCCGGATCGGGAATCCCTTTGGTATCCAGATATTCAGCAATCTTTTCCTCTGTTACCTCCTCTGCGTGAAGCGAGCCATTCTCAGCATCCTGTACCATATTATGTACTGCTCTGCGCAGCTCATCCCTGCCGCCATAATTGAGGGCAACCTGAAAATGAAGTCCGGTATTGCTTGCCGATACCTCCTCCAGCTCTTTGATCTTTGCCTGCAGATCCGGTTCCAGACGGCTGATGTCACCGATCACACGCACCTGCATATTGTTCTTTTTGCTTGTCTTAATACAATCCTTCAGATAGCTGTGAAGAAGCTTCATCAGGGCATCTACTTCCTCCTGTGGTCTTGACCAGTTTTCTGTGGAAAACGCATACATAGTAACATACTCAATTCCCATATTCCATGCTGCCTCACAGATCTTTTCCACATTTTTGCTGCCGGCGGCATGACCGGCATTTCTTGGGAGCATACGCTTTTTGGCCCATCTGCCGTTTCCGTCCAATATGATTGCCACATGTCTTGGCACTGCTTTATTATTCTCACCCATAGGTCTACGAATCCTTTCTCTTTCTCTTGATATCTATGTCAAAAGACAACTTGATGTAAATTTCTGAACTTAGAAAACACAGGGACAGACAACCGCCTATCCCTGCTGAAAAATCTTATACTGTCATAATTTCCTTTGACTTATCCTCAACCATGCCATCTACCTTTTTGATATAGGTATCTGTGAGCTTCTGGATGTCATCCTGCAATGTCTTCTCCTCATCCTCAGAGATTTCATTTGCTTTCTGCTCCTTCTTGATCGCATCGTTAGCATCACGACGGATATTTCGAATAGCTACCTTCGCATTTTCACCCTTCTTGCGAACATCCTTTACTAACTCCTTACGACGCTCCTCCGTAAGCTCCGGGAAAGTCAGGCGGATTGCCTTACCATCATTGTTTGGTGTCAGTCCGAGATCTGATGTCATAATCGCTTTCTCAATCTCCTTGATCAGGCTTGCCTCCCAAGGCTGAATCACCAGAGTACGTGCCTCTGATACCGAAATGTTTGCCACGCTCTGCAGATTGGACTGTGTACCATAATAATCTACGGTGATCTTGTCCAGCACATGCGGATTGGCACGTCCTGCACGGATCGTTGTATACTCACCGGACAGGCTGTCCAGTGTCTTGTTCATTTTGTCCTCATACTGTTTTAATTCCACGCTCATTGTAATCCTCCATTTAATTATGCTGTCACAAGGGTGCCGTGAGTGGTTCCCTGTACTGTATTAACGATACTGTTTTCCTCATTTAAACCAAAGATCATCATCGGCATATGATTTTCCATGCACAGAACGGCTGCTGCCAGATCAATGACACCAAGTCTCTGGTTGATGACCTCATTGATATCGATCTCATCATACTTTTTGGCATCCGGATTGACTGCCGGATCAGAATCATACACGCCGTCAATAGACTTGCCGGACAGAATAATGTCCGCTTCCATCTCCACTGCTCTCAATACAAGAGCGGTATCTGTTGAGAAGTACGGATGACCGGTACCACCGGCAAAAAATGTTACAACTCCCTGCTCCATGTACTTCACTGCCAAATCCTTTGAGAAGAGCTCGGTAAAGGAGCTGCAGGCAAACGGTGTCAGCACAGCTGTCTGAATCCCGACAGAACGGAATATCTCAGAAACATAAATGCAGTTCATTACGGTAGCAAGTGTACCGATCTGATCTGCTTTGGTGCGGTCGATGTTCTTGCTGGTACGTCCTCTCCAAAAGTTACCGCCACCTGTTACAACACCGATCTGGATTCCCTGATCCACAAGCTCTTTCACCTGTCTGGCAATCTCAAGACAGGTTGCCTCGTCAAAGCCGGTCTTGTTTGGACCGGCAAGGGCTTCACCACTTAATTTTAATAACACTCTCTTATACTTTGCCATAATTTTTGTCCATCCCCATATTATTTATCTTCAAAAAACTCATCCAGGTTCACACCTGCATAGTTCAATGAGCAGTATCCATCTACAACAGCTCCTGTATTGACCTGAATGGATTTCGCCTTGATACTTCCCTGTACAATAGCTGTAGAATCCACGATCACCGGTCCGTTGACATCAATATTTCCCTTGACAGCACCGGCTACTGTTGCGGAAGTACCCTCGATATCTCCGATGACTACAGTGCCGCCGGATATCTCTACGGCACCCTCACTCTTAATATTGCCCTCCAGACGCTTGGTCTGTACCAATACGTCAGAAGCAGACACATTACCGGAAATCGTACCATATACGGAAACTCTGCCGAGACAGTCCACATCACCGGTAATGGTACCCATAACCTCCAGAGATCCCTCGGAAGAAATGCCACCATTGATGGTTGTTCCCTTAGTGATCACGGTCACATCATCGTCATCCGTATCAATCTGCGCTGCCCTGACCTCCGGCTGACTTTCCTCTACAGGAGTCTCCTCCTTGGCTGCCTTCAGGATATCCTCTACAGATAACTCCTCATCAACAGGCTCCGGCTCCTCTTCCTCTCTGGCAGCCTTCAGAATATCCTCCACGGAAAGCTCCTCCTGCTGCTCTTCCGGCTCCTCTGCCGCACTTTCCAGAGCAACCGTTTCTTCTGCCGGCTCCTCCTCTGCTGCACTATCCGCAAACAGACTGTCATCTGCTTTCTCTGCCTTTGTATCATCCGCCAGATCATCACCAAAGATCTGACTGAGTATGTCCTTATCTACATTTGCATCTTCAAATTCACTCATCTTATTAACCATGCCTTTCCTGTACCTGCAAATTTGGGACCGCAGATACAAATATATATGTGAAAATTTATTTTCACACTGTCCCTTGTTCTTTTGCCATTTCTTTTTTCTTTTGTCAGCTCACAGAATCCTTTGATACATGCTGTACCAATGGTGTCTTATCTGTGATCGGCAATATATCATAACCAGCATTTTTCAGCTGTTTGATCAGCTTTGGTAAAGATTCTGCCGTTGCTGTTTTGGTCTGCTCATCATGCATTAGTAATACCACATTACTGCCTGCCGCCTTAACATTTCTCAGGGCATGCTCCACCAGCTGGTCAGCCGTATAGGACTTTCCTGTAGCATCATCATTCTGGGCATTCCAGTCAAAATATGTCAGACCACTTTGATTCAGATAACGGATACATTCCTTCATCGGTACCTTGCTGACAGTATTGCTGCTCCCTCCGGGAAAACGGTAATACTTTGGTCTGACTCCGGTGATCTGATATAAATAATCACTGATCCCTGTCACATCCTTCTCAAAAGATTCCAGATCAGCATACACCGTCCGGTAAACATGTGTATAAGAATGCATTCCCAGAGTATGCCCCTCCGAAACGATCCTCTGATATCTCTTCTGATTGGCCTCCCCTTTCTGGGCAATACAAAAAAATGTTGCCCGGACATTATTGGCTGCCAGCGTATCCAGGATGGAATCCGTATTTGCACTTGGTCCATCATCAAAGGTCAGATAGACATTCGGCTTCTCCGGATCATCATAGAGAGCCGCCTGTATTTTCTCCAGCTCCTTTTGCTTTTCCTGAAGCTCTTTCTGCAGATCGTCAAGCTCCTTCCGGAGATTTTCCCGATCTGTTTTATTCTGCTTCAGCTGCTGTTCCAGCCGGTCGATCTTTCCTCCAAGCGTCTGTACCCGTTTATGATTCCGATAGCCATAAATGCACAATCCCAGGATGATCAGCAGACACACACTAAACAAAATCCGGCGAACCATCATTGCCTGTTTCCGCCTCTGACGCCGTCTTGCACGGATGCGTTCCTCCTGTCGTGTCATTTCGTCCCCCTCTCTCCTATGGAAACAAGACCCATATTGCAAAAGTATAACATATCTTTGCTGTTTCGTCCAGTACACGAGTTGTCATCTATTGATTTAATTCATCCAGTAATTCCCGTCTTCTGGTGCCGATCAAAAGCTCCTGATTATACTGCAGATACCGCTCGCATGGATGCTGCGCAAAAAACTGTACTGCCTCCGTCATTAACGTCAGCTCCGTGACAAACAATATCATCTCCTGTCCGTTCCCAAAGGCATTTTCCATAAAATCAAAGGCTGCCTCGACTGCCTTTTCCCCTTCCTGCTCCAGAAGTTCCAGCTGCTGCCGGCACTGCTCGAAGCCGGCAGCGGCCTCTCCAAAAGCTTCTTTTGCCTCTGCTGCTGCCGGCTGAAACGCTGCCATCTCCCGGACCAGACTCTCCTTTTCCCGAAGAGCGGAATTTTCCTCCAGTTCTGCCCTCCCGGCCTTCTGATTCATTGCTTCCAGCTTTTCCAAAAGCATTTTATATTGCTCCGCCGGTGTCTGATGCGTTTCCTCTTCCTTTAAGGTATGCTGATATTCCTTTAAATAGTCATACCACCGGTCTGTTTTTCTTTTTTGCCGGCATATCTGTCCCAGCCGGCTCTGAAGCGCATCCGTTAAAAGTTCCACAACACTGACCCGCTCATCAAATGCAGCATGAAAAAGTCTCGTATACACCTCCGTCCGGACACATCCTTTGAGAATCTCCGGGATGCCGTAATCATCCTGATATTTATGATACAGCTCCAGATATGCCGCCACATCCTCTGCCACATCGTGATGACGAAGGAATTCATAGACAACTTCCTCCCCTGCCGGAAGTCCCAGCTCCTCATAGGCATAGACAAGCTGGCTGAGATCCTCCCAGCCTCTGGCTGTCACAAACTGCAGACCATCCACATCAGCTTCCACCCGGTAAAAATTCTTTGGGCGAAGCTCCAGATAGCTTAACAGGGCACCGTGTATCCTCTGCTTTCTCGCATACTCCTTCCAGACACCGTAATCCGCTTCCACGTCGATCCGGCGGACGCGGTCCAATGTAACCATATCAAAATCCCGGACGGATTTATTATATTCCGGCGGATTTCCTGCCGCCACGATCACCCATCCCTCCGGCACCTTCTGGTTACCAAACATCTTCCCCTGAAGAAACTGCAGCATGGTCGGTGCCAGTGTTTCTGAAACACAGTTGATCTCATCCACAAAAAGGATTCCCTCCTGCAGACCGGTCTCCTCCATCCTCCGGTATACACTGGCAATGATCTCGCTCATCGTATATTCTGTGACGGAATACGTCTTTCCGTCATAAGAGGTCTCACGGATAAACGGCAGCCCCACAGCACTCTGTCTCGTGTGGTGGGTAATATTGTATGCCACTAATGCAACTTTGCACTCCCGTGCGATCTGTTCCATAATCTGTGTCTTTCCAATTCCCGGAGGCCCCATCAAAAGGATCGGTCTCTGACGGACAGAGGGAATTTTGTAATCTCCCATCTCATCCTTTTTCAGATATGCCTGTACAGTATTTTTTATCTCATTCTTTGCCTCTTTAATATTCATTATAACGAACCTGCCCCTCATCAATTCTCATACGCATCGCCCACGGCGGCACCTTCTCTTCCTCGTAATCCTCCAGAAATAAAAATGCCGTTTTGTAAGGCGGTTTTTCACCGGGATAAACACCCTTTCCATCCGTAAAATACAAAAGACCGCAGAGGTTGTCAAAAGCTCCCTGTTCCAAAAGCTCCTGCACCCGTGTAAAAGCCGGCCGGAAATCCGTGCCGCCTCCACCGTATATTTCAAAATGATCAAACAGACGGTCTAACTCCTCCAGAGAACAGATCACATCCTCCTTTTGTACCGTCTCATCGCACTGCAGCACCCAGACCCTCGCCTTTCGAAAAAAGCTGTCCTGCCCTGCAAGGATCTGAAAGGTCTCCTGCAGAAACCCCTGCACAAGCTCCCCGCTGGTGGAATAACTGGTATCCACAACCACCACAAAATCCTGTATCTTTTTTACCTCACTGCTTTCCACCGGCTCCACCAGAGGCAGATTGCCATAGATTTGCAGCCCATAGGTATAATAGCTTAGATCAAACTCATCGGGATCCAGCTTCAGTTCCTCCCGCATTACAGCAAATTTCTTCAAAAACTCCTGATAGCTTCTTCTGCGCTGTCCGGCTTTCATCTGCTGTCCCAGCAGTCTTTGTCCTTTCTCGCTGTCATCCCCCTGCCGTTTCTGCTCCAGAGAGATCTGATGCGCCGCCTGCTTCCATTGATTTCTCGCAGGCGAAGGCATCGCCTGCCTGTGCTCCTCTTTCGGCCAGTACCGGTGATCATCCGCAAAAAACTCCTGTCCCAGCTTTCGGACCATCTCCTGATCCTTTTCCTGAAGATAACGGTATACCACTGCTGCAGAAATTCCACTGCCCAGCTTCTCTAATTCACCATAAACCTGCTCTCTGGTCCATCCAAGGATGCGCTGTACAGCCGGCTTATCCAGATGGTCGATCACATATTCTACAGCAATATCACAGGCAATATGCCACAGCAGCCGCTCCCTCTGTCCCCCGATCCACAAATGCTGGAACAGACAATGAAGCACACTGTGAAGATAAAGGCGATTCAGATATTTATCATTTTTTTGAAATACCCGGATCAGCTGCTCCGAAGAATAATGAAGCACCTCCCCGTCAGCCGCCAGCGTGGTGATCTGCCGGTCTGCCTGCGGCGTCATGATCTGAAACGCCCTTCCCATATAACGAAGATCCACAAACAAAGCATCTTTGGTGTACGCAAGCACCTTACATGCCATCTGATCCTCCCACTCTGTCTCTGTCATGATATGTTCTTTCATTATATTCCTCTTTTACCATTCCTCAAATGTATACCTTTCTGTTTTCGGTGTTTCCTGAAGCTTTTGTCTTTGAAGTTTCAAGATTTCCGCGGTTCCCTGCACCCACTCCTTCCGGGATGACATTGACGCTGCCATCTGTAATCCTTCCCCGGAAAGTATATTACCGGCTGCAAACTGCCGTAAAGTCTCTATCTCCTGCTCCTCTACCAAAACTGCCGCCAGTACCTCCTGATGCTCCTGCAGATATTCCCGGTATCTCTGTTCCGGTATCTCCTCCAGATCTACAGGATATGCCAGTCTGCTTCCTGCCAAACGACACAATGTTTCTGCACTTTCTTCAGCACAGGCCTGTTCAAATATCTCATCATAATTCCGGAGTGAAACAAGCCCCTCACGAAAACACTGTCTCGCGCGGAATCCCTCTCCCCGGATGCTCATAGCAAAAATGTGGGCAGGTCCGATCTCATCATGATATTCTTCATACTCCGGATAAAACAATCTGCCAACAATCCTCTGCCCCTCCACAAAAAAAACATCCATAGAACACATTCTCTGCGCCAGAAGCTGTTTCAGACCGGTCTCCTGTCTCATATTTCCGGTTATACGGAACCGGTGAAGCAATCTACAGTTCATAAAGGCGTCACTCCCCACTTCGGTAAGATTTATTCCAAAGCAAAGCTCCTGCAGATTTTTACAGTTATAAAAAGCAAGATTTCCAAGTTTTTTTACGGTATCCGGTAATTCCACCTGCTGAAGATATTCTCCGGATAATGACCTTGTTCCATCCGGTCTTTCCGGAGCCTCCCGGACCCTCGCGGAATCCGCGAAGCAGTAATTGCCAATCTCTGTCACCGGATATCCATTGATCTCTCCCGGCACAGCAATAGCGGGAGAATCTCCGTAGCATCGTAAAAGACGTACTCCCCCACTTTCTGCTTCTTCTATATACAAATATAACTGCGTTCTATGAACCATCCATCTCTTAAAGTCCATCTTTTAACCTCTGTATCTTTTATTTGGAGTCCTTCGCATCGGGATATGACAGGACAATCTTCAAAAGCCGGATCAGCTCCTCCGTATCCTTCGGTCCCAGAATCTGAAACATTCCTTCATATTCTCTGCTGATCATCTGACGCATTTCCATTACCTGTTTTTTTCCTTCTTCCGTGATACACACATTCACATGACGACGATCCCGTTCCCCACGCACTCTCCTGATGAGTCCCTTAGATTCCAGACTCGTCAGAATATCCGTCATCCTTCCCGGTACTACATGAAGATGCTCTGTCAGCTTTCCTGCATGAACGTGGTCTTCAATATAGCAGAGATACCGCAGCACACCGTATTCACCACGGATACTGTCCATCACTGTCCGGTTCATTTTGCTGTTTAGCAGTTCTGCCAAAAGATTGTATAATTCTTCACCTAAATTCTGCTCATCGATCATTTCTATGTCTCCCTGTCTCCATATCAAATGTTCTGTTTTCCTTTTCTCTCACCGAATATACCGACGGATCTCCATGCCCTCCTTTTTGGCCATGGCAAGCAGTCCCTGTTCATCCGTAAGCCGGGCTGTATATATTTTATTTCGTACCTCCGGCGATTTCTGGTTCGGAATACTTCGAAGCTGTCGAAGTAAATCCCTGCGAAGCCGCTTTGCATCTACACTTCCAATCATAAAATCCATTCTGACCGCTCCTTTCCTGCCTAGCCATATTACCCCAAAAGAAACACAATGTAAAATGCTTTTTCCAGATGGTATCATTTCCGGTGTCCACGGCTTCCCCTCCACCAGAGAGCGTACACAATCAGCGTACCGGCCGCTGCGCCGCAGCTGTCGATCAGCACATCCCGGAACTGCCCGCTGCGCCCCGGCACAAACAATTGATGAAACTCGTCCGTAGAAGCATATAATGCCGCCAGGATAACGGACCAGATCACAATACATCCTTCCATATATTCTCCCGCCAGTATCCCCAGCAAAAGAACTGCCAATATGGCATATTCTGTCATATGTGCTCCTTTCCTGACCGGAAACTCAATCCGCTCTGCCAGTGCTGTCTGCTCCTCTGGTGTTTTCATATTATAGTCCGGTATCATCAATGCACAGATAACCCTTTCCACCCGCAGGCTTGTCTGTGTGGATTCATCCGCAGGCTGGGAAGAAAATAAAAAGATCACAACCATCCACAAAACCGCTGCCACCAGAAAAACCCGTTTTCGTATGAAGGTCTGATGCCAAAATAACCTTACTCCCATACAAAACAAACGGATCAGCCACCAGATCAGCCAGCCGGCCAGTGCTCCAAGTCCATTCATGACCACATCATCCAGCTGACAATAGCCCCTGCCGGTGCGAAGCTGGATATATTCTATACATGCGCTGCATAATATTCCGGCCGGCACGGTCAGCCAATGACCTCTGCCCGGCAGACAGACGGGCAGCAGAATCCCAAACGGAAGAAACAACAGAATGTTTTCCAGAACCCACGCGTGATCCTGCATTGTAGTTCCCCAGGTTCCAAGAAACTGCAGCTGCGTCCCCCATCTGCTGCCGGGTTCTCTGCTAAAAAATACCGTCTGTAGCAGCACCAGAAAATAAATTACAAAAAGAATACTTCCGATCCACTGACCCTGTCGGAGCGGCCACCACCGGCAAACCGTTTCCGTCTCCCCGTCCGTATTCATTCCTTCTGGCTGCTTTTTCTTTTGCCGATACCGCAGCTTTCCCGCTGCCAGACAGAAGAACAGCATCACGATTCCATAAACAATGCCTGTCTTTGCCGCTTTGGGCACAAAGGAAACCACCTTTGCTATATCTGCCATCATACATTGAAAAATATTCATTTTCCACCCTCACACATCTCGATCTGAATGCCTAACTTTCATTTTACTTATGTATCTTACCATAATTTCATCAAAAAACAACCGTTACAAAATGAATAAACATTTCATAACGGTTGTTTTCAATGATCTATGCTGCTTCAATATTACTATTTTGTCTTCGCCGATACCATCTTGGACCATTTGCCGTTTTTCTTTCCGGACCGGTCTACGGCACATACTTTTATATAATACTTTGTTCCTGTTTTCAGCCCTTTAATCACAATGCTGTTTTTATTTGCCGATTTCACATTAACTCCCTGCTTTTTGGCTGCCACGCTGTCTTTCAGCCCGGCAAGCTTCTTTTTATTGGCACTATATGCAATTTTGTAAGTAACTGCCTTCTGTGCTTTCCACTGAACCTTTATCTGCTTTTTCTTTCCAGTACCCTTTACTCCGGTCACCTTTCCTGGAGAAACAGCTGTTTTTCCAGGAGTTTCTGCAGCCACAACCCCTGAAATACCGGAAGGAGTCTGTACCGGTTCCGGCGTTCCGCCAGCCGTCGGTGTATTTCCTGTGTTGTCATCCCCGGCATTTTCGTTATTCCCCCCGGAAGCCTTTTCGAAAGACAATGTCTGTCCCCGGTATTCAGAAGCAATATCCATATATCCCGTCTGCAGCTCTACCGGAACCAGTGTAAAACTGTAATCATATAGCTTATTCTGAATTCTGTATTTTTTTAATGTTCCATAACCACAGGAACCATTTCCGGTTCCCCGGACAGCCGTATCCACCGTGACATAAGTATCACCGGACGGCTTTAACTCATTTACATGCTCTGCATTCTGCAACTGCTCCGGTGAAAAAGGAAGGGCCGATGTATTCAGCTCATCATTCCCGCAAATCAAAAGACCGCACTGCGTTGCCTGATTCCAAATATTAAACCAGTGAACCCCTGTCAAATTTCCACAATCCTGGGGCATTGCAAACGGATAATACATTTCATTCACACTTGTATGATAAACACCTTTTCTTGTATAGCTCTGACGATCATTATAACTTTCTCCATCTCCATTTCCATACCATGAAATATCTTCATTTCCCTCCGGCATAGAAAAGATTGTCCCAAGTTTTGCTATTTTCTTTCCCTGCATATTTGTCAGGTCATATACTACATTGATTGTTACTGCACCATTGTTTTCTACAAGATAATTCATTGCAACAGTATCTTGCTTGTCCTTGGTTGATCCGTTAAAATATGCTGTATTCCACTTTACTTTAATGACATAACAGCCCTGTGCATTTTTTATCACTTCCGGTTCCCCTGCCAGCGTAAGCTCCTTCATCAGATCGGCATATCTGCTCGAATCATTATCAAGCTTCGCTCTTCCAACATTGGGAACCGGTCCATTCTTCATTAAAATATCATTTTTATAGTAATATTTTCCCATCAGTCCTGTGTCCAGATCAATGGTAAAATGAAAGTCCTTTCCCGATACCTCATAATATGTATCCTTTTTTTTCACTGTCACCTCATCTCCCTGTAAAAGATGACTACTGTTTTCCACCGAAGCATCTATAACAAACTGCGCATAAGCAACCTCATATCCTTTTTCCAATGGCCATGCAGCTTCTTTCGTTTTCACGGAAAGGTTCAAATAATAATCTGCCCCCTTTTTCAGATTCTGTGGAAGGTAATATGGAATCTCGATATCCTTCTCTTCCTGAGGCTTTAATGTTTCCTTTAAGGTACCCTGCTGAATAACCGTATCATTTTCCTTCAACTCCCAAACCACATCATATTCTGATAAATCCTTTGAAATTCCTTCATTTTTTATATGAACAGTCTGCCCATTTAGCTTTTCTCCCAAAGAAGTAAACCAAAAGTCCTGATACTGGTATTTTACCTCTTTAATCTCCGGCTGCGGATCTCTGTCTGCGGACAAAAGTCCATTCTGGCAAAAATTCTTATCTGCAGATGTACTTCCCCAGTCTCCACCATATCCTAAATAGTATCCCTTCAGATCATACAGACCGCTGGTATGAGCATTCTCCTGTCCATAATAATCCCAGTCACCATCCTTAATGGCTACTTTTCTGGACTGATCCACCCAGTCCCAGATAAAGCCTCCCAGCATATTATCATACTGACGAATGATATCCCAGTATTCCTTCAGATTTCCAACTGCATTTCCCATTGCATGATCATACTCGCATAACAAAAACGGCATATGACTCTCATCCTGTGCATATGATAATGTACTATCCGGTGAATAATACATATGACTTACCATATCAATAGCAGTGGAACCCTTTCTTCCGGCACTCATTCCTTCATAATGTACCATTCTGGTATTATCACGATCTTTAAAAAACTGCACCAGATGGGCAAACATCCCACCCGCATAATCACCATCCTTCTCCGTCCATCCCTGGGATGATTCATTTCCAATAGACCAGAACAGATTACAGGTGGTATTCTTGAAACGCTCATACGATGCAGATTGTCTTGTCAGTGCCGCTTTCTCCAGCCTACTCAGTTTTTCCTCGTCAGAATTGATCGCATGAGACTCATTATTACTTTCACACATCACATAAATTCCATACTTGTCACAAAGATAATATAAATAATCATCATTCGGATAATGAGATGTCCTAATTGCATTTATATTATTCTGCTTCATCAGACGTACATCTTCCCTGTACACTTCTGGCGAAACATATTTTCCTGTTTCCACATCTGTATCGTGGCGGTTTATCCCTTTGATCAGCAGACGTTTTCCATTAAGCGTAACAGTATCGTAATGCTCCGTAGCGTTATTATACTTTCCGTCCGATGTGACCTTTGTCGATGTAAAATGCAGCTTACGAAAACCTATGTTCTGGCTTACGCTTTCATAGTGCAGCTTACCCTGAGCATCATACAGAGAAACTACCAGCGTATAAAGATTGGGATGATCCGCATCCCACAGCGCAGGTTTACTGACCGAAAATGATATCTCTGAATTATTACTCTCCCCCGCTTTTATCTCTCCAAGTTGAACCTGTCCTGATGCAGCCTCACTTCCGTTTTCATCGTAAAGCACCGCTTTGGCAGCCATGTTTTGTCTGCCATTGACAGAATCATTTTGTGTCTGTAATTTAATATTTACCTGTGCTTCTGTGTAATTATCATTCAGATCTGTGCGTAAATCATAATCCTGAATATGAACAGCAGGTGTACTTGTCAGATAAACATCCCGGAAAATGCCACCGTCATAGATCATATCCTGGTCCTCAAGCCATGTTCCATCACAGAATTTCATCACTTTTACTGCCAGCAGGTTCTTCTCTCCCTGTTTATGAAGCAGATCTGTAATATCAAAGGTATGAGGATCATAGCTGTCCTCACTATATCCGACCTCCACACCATTGACATAAAGGTAATATGCAGATTCTACACCGCCAAGGGTAATATATATCTTTCCATTTTCCTGAAACATTGTATCATCCACAGTAAATTCTTTACGGTAAAGTCCCACCGGATTTTTCGTTACCGGTGCCTCAGGAAATAACACATATTCCTCAAACGGCATGGTGGTATTCGTATAAATAGAATGATCAAAGCCATAGCTGGTCCAGCTTGCCGGAAGTGTTACATTCTTCCAGCCATCCTTCTGATCCATCGTATAATCTTCTGTCTCAAAAGCTCCCAGCTTTTCTGCTTGAGACGGGTTATCCAATACAGTCAGATCCCATTTTTCCTTTTCTCCGGTCAAAAGCTGATAATAGTCCGAACCCTCTCTGGCATAATCCTTTGCTCCCAAAAATGCAGACTCCACATTATGATAAGGAATCAGATTAGAGCTGTCTTTCAATGTGTTGACAGATGTAATATTAAGATTATTTTCCGTTCCCTTCCATTCGTCTCCCGTGCATTTTGTTCGTTCCGGCATCGTCACCTCATCCTCCGGAAGTGCTCCATACGAAAATTCACTATCCATAAACTGTTCCTTTGTTTCCGCAGCAGCAGTTCTCGTGACAGAGTACCCTTCCGGCATCATTGTTGCAACCATCGCTACAGCCAGTGCCCCTGCCATGACTCTCTGTTTCATTTTGTGCAAACCCATTTTCCTTCCTCCACTTTTTCACAATTCTAACAAGTTACCGTATCGCGATATAATTATCTTAACAATGCTACCAGAGGAATTCAACCACTTCAGAAAAGTATATGTTCATTTTGTTCTAATCCATTTATTTTTGTTTAACTCGCTCTAAACGACATCCGTTCAAATTCTTCCCCTTATATATAAGCAGCTCAATAAAAAATCAGCAGCCGGATTAGGGCTGCTGACACTAGGTACACTATTGATGATATAACTGTTCTTATTCAAATGCCTGACGGATACTGTCATAATGAAGAAAGATTCCCTCTTTTCCGTACTTCTCGATCTCCGCAGGACCGGCAATCTCAAAGCCTTTTACTTCTTCCTGCTGCACCGTTACATCGGCCTCTGTAAAGTCCATGGTAAACCGGTAAACATCCACAAAATAGTTGTCGCCTTCTTTAATATTTTCCCGGCGATAGGAAAACAAAAGACCACCTTCTGCCTTTGATACATCCAGACCAGTTTCTTCCTGTATTTCCCGTAAAATGGCATCTGCAGAATCCTCTCCTGCCTGCACACCGCCGCCCGGTACTTCCCACCAGCCCGGTGCCCATTCTTTATTCATGGCGCGCTTCGTGATCAGGAATCTGCCGTCCGGCCGTCTGATCACTCCCAGAACGGACAGATGGTATTCGCCTTCCTTCAGCCGCCAGTCGTTGCGTTTCATAGTACGCCCGGTACGCTGTTTGTTTTCATCGTATATATCCCAAAATTCCATTATTTTTATTCCTCTGTATCTAACAATCCTTTCTCAACTTTTTATGCTTCCTCATTCATCTTCGCCAGCTTCGCTGCCTGGTCCACTGCAATAATATTATCTAACAGCTCATTGAGATCTCCGTCAAGAATTTCATTCAGACGGTGGCTTGTAAACTTGATTCTGTGATCAGTCACACGTCCCTGCGGGAAATTGTAGGTACGGATCTTTTCCGAACGGTCACCGGTTCCCACCTGACTGCGCCGCTCTGCTGACTGCTCACTCTCCGCCTTCTCTCTCTCCAGATCATAAATACGGGAACGGAGAACCTTCATTGCCTTATCCTTATTTTTGAGCTGTGACTTTTCATCCTGACAGGACACCACAATTCCCGTTGGAATATGTGTGATACGAACAGCCGAATCCGTGGTATTGACACACTGGCCACCATTTCCGGAAGCACGGAACACGTCAATCTTACAGTCCTTTGGATCCACCTGCACATCCACCTCTTCTACCTCCGGCATGATCGCTACGGTGGCAGTAGAAGTATGGATACGGCCGCCTGACTCAGTAGACGGAATTCTCTGTACCCGGTGAACACCACTCTCATATTTCAGCTTGGAGTATGCACCAAGACCATTTACCATAAAGACAATTTCTTTAAAACCGCCAATGCCATTCTCATTGGCACTCATCACTTCGACCTTCCAGCGGTTTGCCTCTGCAAATTTAGAATACATCCGGAACAGATCTGCCGCAAAAAGTGCCGCCTCATCTCCACCGGCACCGCCACGGATCTCCACGATAACGTTTTTATCATCATTCGGATCCTTCGGAAGCATCAGGATCTTTAACTCCTGCTCACATTTTTCTACCGTCTCACGGCATTCTGCCAGCTCTTCCTTGGCAAGCTCCCGCATCTCCTCGTCATTTTCCTCTTCCAGTATCTGGAGACTTTCTTCAATGCCGTCCTTCGCTGCACGATACTCCTGATACTTCTCTACGATCGGCGTCAGCTCACTCTGCTCCTTCATCAGCTGCCGGTATTTATTCTGGTCATTAATGACATCGGGATCGGTCAACTGCATATTTATTTCTTCCAGACTCCGCGCTAAATCCTCTAAACGATCAAACATTTTTCTTCCTCCTGTTTCCTGCTATTGTTTATTCTTTCACAGACTTTGAACCTGAAGCACAAAGCATTTTATCTTTCATTCAGACTTCCCATCACAACCCTGTCATTGCCACACAGATCCTTACAACACTCTATCCTCTCAAAACCATGCTTCCTAAATAACTCCGACACAGCCTTTCCCTGATCATATCCAATCTCTACCGCAAAGATTCCTCCTTGCTCTAAATGAGATGGAACCTGCTCCAGCAGACGACGGTACAATACCAGACCGTCCGCACCTCCATCCAGTGCCATTAGCGGTTCATGCTTCCGCACCTCCGGCATCAGACCACCAACCACCTCTGAGGCAATATACGGCGGATTGGATACAATAATATCATACTTCGCCGATATGTTTTCCAACAGATCTCCCTGATAAAAGGCCACATCCGCCCCCAGCTTCTCTGCATTCCTTCCGGCAATTTCCAGTGCCTTCTCCGAAAGATCCGTAGCTTCCACAAGCTTTGGCACTCCAAGCTTCGCCAGAGCTATGGCGATACACCCGGAACCGGTGCAAATATCCAGCACTTTTTTTCCTTGAATCAACGGAAGAAGCTTCTCCACTAAAAGCTCGGTGTCCTGTCTGGGTACCAGCACATCCGGAGAAACAAGAAATTCCAATCCCATAAATTCCTGCGTCCCGGTCAGATGCTGAACCGGAATATGACTGCCCCGCTGCCGGATCAGATCACGGTATTGCCTGATGTTTTCCTCCGGAGCGTTCTCCTGCTGCCGCAGAAAAAACCTGGCCCGGTCCATCTGACTGACATATTCCAGCAGGAGCCATGCATCCGGCTCTGCATCCTCTATTTTACCGGCTGTCAGGATATTCTTTCCCTCCATGAGCAGCTCTCTCCAGGTCATTCGCAACCTCCTGTCTCCGTCCATTCCATAACATTATTATGCACTAATTCTTCTTATCATCAAAAAAGCGGTCCAGACTCTTCAAATCATCTGCATCCTGCTCCACCGTTACCTTAGGTGCTGCCGTTCTGCCTTCATCCAGCTTTGGAAGCTCCTGTGTTGCCGCAAGACGCTCTGCCCGACGCTTCTTTGCCTCCTGATATGCCTTCTCGTGAGCTGCTTCTCTGGCTTCCTGCTCCTTGATCTGGCGCATACGTTCTGCAGCACGGTTCCGGTATCTTGCCTCCCGTTCCTCCAGCTCCCGGCGTTTCTTTGATTTCGGCAGTCTGTCAAAAATCCCTGCACTACCTGATTTTTTCGCCGGCTTCCGGCGTTCTTCCCCTCGACATTCTCTTTTTTCTGATGCAGTCTTTTCCTCAGACTTTTTCTCTTCCCTGCTGTCTTGTTTCTTCTCCTCAACAGGCTTTTTTATCTTCCTGTCGCCTGTTTTCTTCTCCTCCACAGGCTTTTCCAATTTTCTGTCGTCTTGCTTCTTCTCCTCAACAGACTTTCTCGCCTTTCTGCCTTCTTGTTTCTTTTCCTCAACAGGCTTCTTCCTGTCATCCTGCTTCTTCTTTCCGGCAATCTTTTCTTCCTTCTTATTTTCTTTCTCCGGAATCATTGTCTCTTCCCGCTTTGGCTGTCTCTCCGGCTCTTCAGTCACTGTACCGGCTCCACTCTGGCTCCAGACAGACTCATCCACGCTCTCCGGCTTTTCCGATGCCTGATCATCCTGATCTTCTACAGGCATCTGCTGTATCTCTTCATCCGGTCTTGCAAAGGAATTCTCTTCCTCTTCCTTTTTCGCTGCCTTTTTCTTTCTGCGGGCACGGCGCGCCTTTTCCTTCTGAACCTCTGCCTGATATGCTCTCCAGTCAAAAACCGCTTCTACCGATGCGATCGCCACCTCGATCATTCCGTCATCCGGCTCTCTTGTAGTCAGCTTCTGCAGCCACAGTCCCGGCGTACTGATCCAAAGCACCAGACGATTGTCCGAATTTCCCACAAACTGGATCAACTCAAAGGATACACCTGCCACTACCGGGACCAACAAGATCCGGTAAAGCATTTGCAGCCATAGATTATCGATCTGAATAAAGAAAAAGAAAATAATACTCACAAGCATAACCACTAACAGAAAGCTTGTTCCACATCTTCTATGATAACGGGACTGTGTTTTCACATTTTCCACGGTAAGATCCAGACCATTCTCCACACAGTTGATAGTCTTATGCTCTGCCCCATGATACATAAGGGTTCTTTTAATATCACTCAAAAATGAGATTGCCACAACATATCCCAAAAACAGCAATATCTTCAATGCCGCTTCAATCACGGAAAGCATCATTTGAGAATGCACTCTGCTCTGAAACAGCTTTGATACCGCAAAAGGAAGTATCATAAAAAAGCCGATTGCAAGCAGAATCGACAAAGCTACGATCAGAATATTTTCCAGCATTTCTTTCCGGTCGGATACCTCTGCCACTTCCACCTGTCCTGCCTTTTCCACATCCTCCTCAATAAAGCTGGAGGAATATGTCAGCGTCTTGATTCCAAGTATTAATGATTCTATAAATGCTGCAACACCCCGGATGACCGGCAGACGAAGCAAAATATGCCTGTCCCGGACACTCCCTGTGTTCCAGTTTTTAACAGAAATTTCTCCATCGGGCTTTCTGACAGCAACTGCATATTTATCCCGGTTACGCATCATAACCCCTTCGAGCACTGCCTGCCCGCCAATTCCTGATGATTTCATCGTATGTTCGTTCCTTCCTACTAACCAGATTACGGGTTACACGGATCATTCCGTACTACGCACTCCCACACTTCATATTATTGACTAACACAAATGGTCACAATACCGCAAAGGTACTGTGACCATTTGAAAGACCGGTCTCCCCGGCCAAATATCCCGCTAGTTTGCGTTAATGCCATAACGACGATTGAATTTATCAATCGCACCACGAGCTTTAACAGCCTTCTGCTGTCCGGTGTAGAATGAATGGCATTTAGAGCAGATTTCTACATGGATCTCTTCCTTTGTAGAACCTGTTACAAACTCATTTCCACAGTTGCAGACAACCTTTGCCTGATAATAATTAGGATGAATTCCTTCTCTCATGATGTTAGTAACCTCCTTTCGTTATCCTGACAGGGATAACCTATTACTTACACACAACTTATTCAGTATATCATAGCGTTATTTCAAATGCAAGCACTTTTCCTAGACAATTTTTACTTTTTTTACCAGTTGAATCAATTCTTTATTGTCTTTTGTCTTCCGGAACATAGAAATAATGTTTTCCACGGCTTCCTCCGACTTATTGCCACCAAATGCCTTACGGATCAGGAAATTGGCCTCCAGCTCCTCCTGATCCAGAAGCAGATCATCCCGGCGTGTACTGGATCTCGGCAGATCGATTGCAGGGAACAGCCGTTTCTCGGAAAGACTTCTGTCAAGAACCATCTCCATATTACCGGTTCCCTTAAACTCCTCAAATACCACGTCGTCCATTTTACTTCCGGTATCTACCAATGCCGTTGCAAGGATGGTCAGGCTTCCGCCCTCTCTCATATTACGCGCAGCACCAAAGAACCGCTTTGGCATATAAAGGGCTGCCGGGTCCAGACCACCAGACAAGGTACGGCCACTTGGCTGCACCGTCAGATTATAGGCTCTCGCCAGTCGGGTAATGGAATCCAGAAGGATCATCACATCGCCACCATGCTCCACAAGACGTTTTGCACGCTCAATCACCATCTCGGATACTCTTTTGTGGTTTTCCGGCAATTCGTCAAATGTTGAGTAGATCACCTCTACATTCTCTCCCTGAATCGATTCCTTGATATCCGTTACCTCCTCCGGACGTTCATCGATCAGAAGCACGATCAGATGCATATTCGGATGATTATGTGTCACAGATTTTGCCACCTGCTTTAATAATGTTGTCTTACCTGTCTTAGGCTGGGAAACGATCATTCCTCTCTGTCCCTTACCAATCGGAGAGATCAGATCCATCATTCGCATGGAAATATTGCTGTTCCCTGCTCCCGGCACCTCCAGACGAATACGCTCATTTGGAAAAATCGGGGTCAGATTTTCAAACTTCACTCTGCCGGAGGTTTCTTCCAGCGTATAACCATTCACGGTATTTACATATAATAATGCACTGAACTTTTCGTTCTGATTCTTGATCCGGGTATTACCCACAAGAATATCACCGGTCCGGAGTCCGAAACGACGTATCATAGCCGGAGACACATAAACATCAGCCTCGCCCGGCAGATAATTATCACATCTTACAAAACCGTAGCCCTCCGGCATAACTTCAAGGATACCGGTCTTGGTCTCTCCGCTGTCAAGCTGTGCCAGTTCCGAATACGGTATGGTTGCTGCATCTCCTCTCATATTAATATGAGACGTATGGGATGTCTCCTCATGGAGCATATTATTTCTATTATCATGGAAACTGTATCCATCACGGCTGTTATTGCGTTCCTCACGATTGCCGCTCCGGTCGTCTCTGTTGTAGCGGTCCTCCCGGTTGTTACTCCGGTCATCACGGCTGTAGCGGTCCTCGCGGTTACTGCTCCGGTCATCACGGCTGTAGCGGTCATCACGGTTATTATTCCGGTCATCTCTGCCTGTTCCGTATCTTCTTTCCTCACGCACTGTATGCATCTCCTGCAGGTTTGATGTATATCCTCCCCGCACCACCGGTCTCGGTGTTCTGGACATAGTATTACTCCGTTCCTCATAATCCACCGGTTTTCTGACAGTCCGCCGCTCCATCTTTCTTGCCGGACGTTCATCATATCTTGGACGGCGTGACGTTCTCTCCCCTGCAGCCGGAGCACCCGGTGTCTCTGCCTCCGGGCCAACAGCTTCTTTTGAATTATCCTCTCCGCTATTTTGCTTTGCTGTTCTCCTGCTGACAGTTCTTTTCCCGGTTTTTGCAGAAGCTTCCTCTTTCTTGTCCCCGGATACTCTCTCTGTTCTTTCCCTGGCCGGAGTATTCTGGGCTGCAAGAATCTTCTGTATCTCCCCGATCAACTCCTGCTTCTTAAATGTCGTTGCATTTTTCATCCCCAGTTTTCTTCCGTATAAACGTAACTCAACCAGTGACATTTTTTCTAATTCTTCCATGTATAACCTCCATTTTGGAATAAATATTAAATTTTAATACCTTCTGAAATCATAATGAATCTTCAACGAAATAATCTCTGAAATCATACTTTAGAACAAATGAATTCCGTCTGACATATTGATTTTCTTAAGTATATACAATAATTTCCAATCTGTAAATACCAAATGGAAAATTCTCTCGACAAATCTTGTCTTCTCTCCTTCTTCTGTCCCACAGTTATCTTGTTTTCACCTATAAAATATGATATCATTGATTTATATGGCTTATGCCCAGTATAACAATAAAGAAAGGTTGGGTTATCATTATGGATCTCAAAGAACAAGCACTGTCCCTTCATAAGGAATGGAACGGAAAAATCACAACTACACCGAAATGTCAGGTAAAATCCAGAGAGGATCTGGCTCTTGCATATACACCGGGTGTGGCTGAACCTTGCAAAGTCATTGCCGGGGATAAAGAAGCGGCATATACATATACGATCAAGTCTAATACTGTCGCTGTAGTTTCTGACGGAAGCGCCGTACTTGGTCTTGGCAATATCGGACCGGAAGCAGCAATGCCGGTTATGGAGGGAAAAGCCGTTCTCTTCAAAGAATTTGGTGGCGTCAACGCATTTCCGATCTGTCTGGATACCCAGGATACCGATGAGATCGTACAAACAGTCATCAATATTGCCCCTGCTTTTGGCGGCATCAATCTGGAGGATATTTCTGCTCCACGCTGCTTTGAGATTGAGGAGCGACTGAAAAATGCTTTAAATATCCCGGTCTTTCATGACGATCAGCATGGTACTGCCATTGTGGTGCTTGCCGGCATTATGAACGGACTCAAGGTTGTCAATAAAAAGAAAGAAGATTGTCACGTTGTCGTAAACGGTGCCGGCTCTGCCGGAGTTGCCATTACCAAACTATTACTTCGTTTTGGATTCCAGGATGTTGTAATGTGTGACAAATCCGGTATCCTTTCCAAGGATTCTGCCGATCTGAACTGGATGCAGAAGGATATGATGGAAGTTACCAATCTGACCGGCAAAAAAGGAACTCTCGCCGATGCTTTAAAGGGCGCCGACATCTTTGTAGGTGTCTCCGCCCCTAACATTGTCACACCGGAAATGGTTGCCTCTATGAATCATGATGCCATCCTGTTTGCTATGGCAAACCCTGTACCTGAGATTATGCCGGATGTTGCAAAGAAAGCCGGGGCACGCGTTGTTGGAACCGGCCGTTCCGATTTTCCAAATCAGGTGAATAATGTGGTCGCTTTTCCGGGTATCTTCAAGGGTGCTCTGGAGGGACGTGCCAGCCAGATCACAGAGGAAATGAAGCTTGCCGCTTCCTATGCCATTGCAGGCCTCGTTGCAGATGAAGATCTGAACGAAGACAATATTCTTCCGGAAGCATTTGATCCACGGGTTGCAGAGGTTGTATCCCAGGCGATCAAAGATCATATCCACTAATGGCACGCCGACGTCATTCCCGCACTCCGGAAACTGCCGCCTATGATCAGGCCTGTCGGCGCTGGAACGGAAAGCCCTACTACTCTCTCGACTGTTATCTGAAACAGCAGTTCGGAGAAAAGATCTACAAGGTAGCCATTGACGGCGGAATGACTTGTCCCAACAGAGACGGTACCAAAGGGATCTCCGGCTGCAGCTTCTGCAGTGCCGGCGGCTCCGGAGAATTTGCAGTAACCCGAAAGGCATCCTCGTCCGGGTCATTCAGTCCGGATCCGGGAATTGTTACCCGGCAGATTGATGAAGGGATCAAGCGTCTCCGATCCGGCCGGAAATACTGTGGTGAACGATATATTGCGTATTTTCAATCCTACAGCAATACTTATGCCCCGGTTTCCTACCTTCGGTCTCTTTATCAGGAAGCACTGACGCATCCACAGACTGCCGCATTGTCTATTGCAACACGGCCGGATTGTTTCTCTCCGGAGATTTATGAACTATTGTCCGAATGTCAGCAGCAAAAACCTGTCTGGGTAGAGCTTGGTCTTCAAACCATGCATGATTCCACTGCCTGCATCATTCACAGAGGTTATCCTCTTTCCTGCTTTGATGCCACCGTCAGGGAGCTTCGCCGGCGAGGGATTCCTGTGATTGTTCATGTTATCCTTGGGCTCCCCGGAGAAGACCACCACCAGATGCTGCAAACCATTCGATATCTCAATGAAACCGGAATCAGCGGAATCAAGCTGCAGCTCCTTCATATATTGAAGGGAACAGCTTTGGCAGAGGATTTTGAAAAAGGTACCATCACACCATTGACAAAAGACGAATATATTGCTATTCTACTTGATTGTATTGCTCATCTCTCGCCGGACATTGTGATTCACCGTATTACGGGAGATGGTCCAAAGGATTTATTGCTTGCTCCTGCTTGGAGCATGAAGAAACGTGAAATATTAAATACCATCATGCATCAGATGAAGGTACAGCATCTCTATCAGGGATGCCAGATAAATGAAACAGGACAGCGTCAGCATTTTTCCTGCCCTGTCCACGAAAAGGAGGCACCATTATGACACCAGAGTCATTGCAGCTGTATAAGCTGATCATCCTATATTTTTTAAATCAGGCAGACCAGCCTATGCCAAATGCAATCCTCTCTGATTTCATTTTGGAAACAGGGTACACGGATTACCTGTCCATCCAGCAGACTTTATCGGAACTTACGGAGGACGCCATGATCCTTGTGGATCAGACCCATGAGAAGTCCTATTACACGATCGCTGAGATTGGCAAGGAAACCTTACGTTTCTTTGGGAATCAGCTTCCCACCGATACCTGCCGGGAGATTGACGAATATCTGGAAAAGAATCGTCTTGCTATCGTAGAAACCACCTCGATCAAGACAGATTATACCATGATCCGTCCCAATGAATATCTCGCCACCGGCTGCATTTACGAACGGGGCAGCAAACTTCTGGAAGTCTCTCTCAATGTCACCAGTGAAGAGGAAGCCGTGGATGTCTGCCGAAGATTCAAAGAAAAAAACGAAGATGTCTATGCACAGCTTCTTTCCATGCTATGTATGGAATAATTTAAATAACCCAAACAAAAACACATTCTGCCAGATCACGATTCGAAGTGATCCGGCAAAATGTGTTTTCTTTTTCCTTCTTAATAAATTTTTATTTCACAACAACTCTCATAAATTTCTTTTTGCCACGCTTCAGCACAATACCATCTACACCAATACTGTCCTTCGCAATCTGAGCCTTTACATCTGTGATCTTATCACCATCTACAGACACACCACCCTGCTCTACATTTCTCCGGGCTTCTCCGTTGGAACTTGCAAGTCCAGCCTTTACCAGCAGCTTCAGAATTCCGATCTGTCCCTCCTCGAAATCTTCTTCTGCCAGTGCAATCTCCGGCATATTTGCTGTATTACCACCACCTGCAAAAAGTGCCCTGGCTCCTTCCTGTGCCTTCCCGGCTTCCTCCTCGCCATGTACCAGCTTTGTCAGCTCGAATGCAAGAATTTCCTTTGCCTCGTTGAGACGGCTTCCCTCCCAGTGATCCATCTCCTCAATCTGCTCTAACGGCAGGAATGTCAACATACGCAGACACTTAAGTACATCTGCATCTGCCACATTTCTCCAGTACTGATAGAAATCAAACGGAGAAGTTTTGTTGGGATCAAGCCAGACAGCACCGGACTGTGTTTTACCCATTTTCTTCCCCTCAGAGTTCAGAAGCAGGTTAATTGTCATAGCATACGCATCCTTACCAAGCTTACGACGGATCAGCTCGGTTCCTCCAAGCATATTACTCCACTGATCATCGCCGCCAAACTGCATATTACAGCCGTATTTCTGAAATAATGCGTAGAAATCATAGCTCTGCATAATCATGTAATTAAACTCCAGGAAGCTTAACCCCCGCTCCATACGCTGCTTGTAGCACTCTGCCGTAAGCATTCGGTTTACAGAAAAATGTGGTCCCACATCACGAAGCAGCTCAACATAATTCAGATCCAGAAGCCAGTCTGCATTATTTACCATGAGAGCTTTTTCCTCGGAGAAATCAATAAAACGGCTCATCTGCTTTTTGAAGCAATCAACGTTATGTGCAATCGTTTCCTTCGTCATCATCTGACGCATATCGGTACGTCCACTTGGATCACCGATCATTGCCGTACCTCCACCGATCAATGCAATTGGCTTATTGCCTGCCATCTGCAGACGCTTCATCAGACAAAGTGCCATAAAATGACCAACATGAAGACTATCTGCCGTCGGATCAAATCCAATATAAAATACCGCCTTTCCTTCATTTACCAGTTCCCTGATCTCCTCCTCATCTGTTACCTGAGCGATCAGTCCTCTTGCCACTAACTCGTCATACGTTGTCATGTTCTTTTCCTCACTTTCTTATTTTTCCATCAAAGTATCCTGACTGAAAGCATTCTGATACGAAAAAACGTCCTTTACCGGCATATGCCGATAAAGGACGATATCATCGTGTTACCACCTTTATTTCCTATCACCTCACGATGACAGGCTCCATAGGATACCTCTATATCCCTGCACAATAACGGAGTACAATCCCGTCCAGACCTACTATATGATCTTCAGCCGGCTGCTCCGGGATGTATTCATATCAGGATGCCCCTGCGCCTCTCATCATCCGGCTGCTTTCTGTAGGTTTCCTCTGATACTACTTCTTCCCTTCCACGCATTTTATGCATACAGTCTAGCATGCTTTTCAAGCATTGTCAAACTGTTCTTTTCTATGTCCGGTTTGTACCGGATACTTCTTCCACTTCCCGCTTAATCCAGTGGGAATACATATGTGGTATCCAGATCACCTTCATAATAGAGATGCAGATAGGTAAGTGCTGACCTCCTACGGTTTGCAATATCAAAACGCACCCATCTGGTCTTTGCATTCGTATGATCTGCTGTGTTGTTTATAAAGTTATCCTTTGCATAGAAGTAATACTGCACCTTGTCTCTCAGGAAGTTATTTTCCTTTACCGTGAAGGTATGATCCTTCGATGCTTCATACTCCCGCAGCTCTTTGTTGCCATCTTTATCTGTCGTTTCCTGATAAATCTTATCTATATAACTGATGGTTGACTCAGCCTTTGTTCCAATATCCGCAGAGGATCCCATCACCAGAGAGATCTTGAAGGAGTTAACATTCAGACAGTCTGTTGCGTTGGTATACGGCGTAAACCAAATACGATGGGTTACATTCTTTGGTATAAAGCTGATCGGCTGTGTATTATAGGTTGGCTTTAAATCGTCATCAGACTCCTTCTCACCAATATCCTCACCCGGTTCATAATCTGCATCTGAGCCCGAGCCGGATGTTCCACCACCACTCTTCTTGTAATCCTCAAAATGCTGCATATTCTCAAAGATACCAACAGTATATACCTTACAATTGCCATCCCAGCTGAATACATTTAAGAATGATAAATCATTCGTTGTTCCATAGAAATCTTTTAACTCTCCCAATGTCATAGAGAACGTCTGTGTCTTACCCGGTAAATACTTAAACTTATTATACTCCTTATTTACCAGTGTGATAGCATTGGTTCCTTCATTTGTCGGTTCATAAGAGTAGTCAATCACTAACAGATCACTGTCTTTCCATCCCTTAAAGTCATCTGCATTCTCCGACATAACCTGCCACCACTGTTTTCCCTCTTTATTGTACAGGAAAATCTTTGGATCCTTTGTTGGTACCGGTGTCGGTGTTGGAGCCTTCGTTGGCTCAGGGGTTGCTTCCCCATCTTCTCCTCCGGTTGATCCGCCAGACGGAACCGGCGTAGCTGCCGCTGATGGTGCCGGTGTAATTGCCGTAGCGTTTGCATCATAATCCTTATACTTGCTGCCTGACGGTTTCAATGATCCGCTATAAATAGTCATATCAAGACCATCGGAAGATTTCTTTGTATCTCCTGCCTTAAGATCATAATATGAACTGGTTACTTCGTTGATCGTCAAATCCTTATAATCTTTGTTAACGGATTTCCCTTCATCCACAACAACATTCGGAGAAGCCATGGTTCCACTCAATGTGTTAATAAAAAGCTTCATTTCCATATCATCTGATACATTTTCCAGATCGATCAGATCATAGGTCACATTCTGTACGGTATACAGATAATAGTTATTCGATGCGTCTCTTGGAGAAATACCATACTCGGAGTCATCCCCCTCGCCTGCTGCTCCAAGGGAATACCATACAACCAGACCGCTGTTTTCCATATTTAACTGATAGTCCTGTGCTGCTGTCGATGCAATCTTTAAAGACTGATCAATAGTATATGGATATGTCGTAATACGTCCTTTATTGTTTCGGTTCGCATTGGTATCCTTCTTTGCCTTATCACCGTAATCCAGGTTTTTCCAGAGGTCATTGTTATATACCTTATTCTCTCCGGAACCATCCTCCATAACCTTGGCATAACTATACTCAAACTTATCCTTATCACCTGGGTATGCCTTGTCATCAAATGGTCTGCTGGCAGCATCCTTGATCGAACCGTAATAAGGATCCTTAGCTGTAAAACGACACATATTCAGTACATTTTTCAGATTTTCTGCCTTATAATCACTGGTTAATGCCTCTCCGGTAAATACAACCGTGACACCATCCTTTGTTGCCTTGTTGGTCAGGTAATTATCTGCAGCCACATAATCCGCATCACTGCTGCCGGTCAGTTCAGAACCACAACTGATCACATAGCAGTTATATTCATCACCTGTCGTCGCATTGCCCAACGTGCCCGCCTTTACCTGCGCCACAAAATCCGTGAGACTGATCGTGGTTACCGTAATCGCAAAGTCCTTCATAATATCCTTATCTGTGGCATATTTAGCAAACAGGCTGCCGGAATTGCTCAATTCATTTTCCAGATTTGCCTGTGTTGACATCTGGGCATCTGCCACTACCTGAAGAACCTTGATCTCGCTCTGCGCTTTCGCCAGATTTGGACGCTCATAACGGGACACACCGGTTACGGACTGATAATTTTCCTTATTACTTGTATTGTAGAGTACAAACTTCCAGCTAATAGCACCGGATTTCTTATTTTTGTTCAGATATAACCGGCTGTTATTACTGAAATCATAGCTGTAATTCTGTACTGCCGGTACCTGGATCGGCTCGCCTGCCTTATTGGTGTATGGCTTACCGGAAGAATCCTTTGTATCCTCTCCACGGTATGTATATACTACTCCCGAATCATTGGCATATGTATCTTCCACTAATTCATCCTTGGAAATAATGCCATCTCCATTGAGATCAATGTAAAGACGTAAACCATACTTGTTATCATCCGACTGATCCCCGATCATAAAGCTGAAATCCAGAGTGGATCCGGCTAAAGACTGTAAAGGCGCAGTCGTTCCGCTTGCATTCTTATCCTCATCGCTTACACCGGCATCAGAATAATACTGCACCGGCGTAGAGACAATCTTACTGTAAAGACCTACATAATCCTTATATGCCGTGGTCATCTCCTTATATTTCTTTGATGTTAATCCTGTCTTCACACGGGTTGGGAACGAAAATCCCTTATTCATATAGCTCAGGCAGTTCTTTGACAGGAATTTAGATGACAGCTGGGACAAAGATGTCACATTAGCGTATTGAAACTCTGTAACACCCTTGTTCGGACTCTTAACACTTGTCAGGAGCTTATGCATCTGTGAAGACTTATCTACTGCTGTCAGATAGTTCTCCTCATAGTCCTTTGTAATATCCCCACTGGAATTCCACTGGAAAGTTGCCAGTGTATCGGCAAGGATCAAGGCATTACCACCCTCCGCAAATGCTTTCAGTTCCTTTTTCTTTATTTCCGTAATGTCATTACCGGAAGAATGAAGTTCTCCTGCTTTGTCACCGACATGAAGATATACATATCCCTCCAAAAGCGAACTGTTACGTTTTACAATGGTCTTTTCTTTTCCGGATACCGTTTTCTTCTTTGTATTGAATTTACCGATATTATCACCAATATAGATCAAGTCATAATATCCGTTGAGATCTCTCTTGAGACCATTAAACTCTGCTGTGGTCATATGGTCTACTTCAATCTCTCCCTTAAACTTCGATGCCGGGAGATATTTTCCTGTCAGGAAACGCTCAGACATTGTAAACTCTGAACAAGGCTCAATCTCCAGTACATGCATCTTGTTTTTATCACGAGTTCCTACATCATCATCATCCTGACCATGACGCTTATACTGCAGCAGATAATGAACCATCTGTGCCGGGGTCAGCTCATCCAGCTTTTTTCCATATTCCTTTTCAAACCAGTCAAATGCCTCCTGCGTCTCATCCGTCCTTTTGATGGAAGCATTGTTAAATCCCTGAGATAACAGCGTATCTGAATTATAGATAAACGTTGCTCCATGCAGGGATGGACGAGGATAATTCAGATAAGCTCCTCCATAATGAGAAATGTCATACCGCTCAATCTGCTCATCCGAAATATTGGTATCATTTACCTTTTCCGTGATTGGAAGGAAAGCGTCCACGCTCCAGTACTCCTGTGCGTCCGTACCATTCTGTGGAGAACAGTAGGAAACATTCTTTGCCGCATCCTCTGTGATCACAGGCTGCCCATTATCTCTCTTGGTCTGGAAGAAATAATCATAGAAGTTTTCCTGATCCATCAGGAAGTTCATCAGCATAAATTTGTACAACCCACTGTTGGTCGCTCCGGTCTTATAATCAACACCTCCCACTTCCATATCTGTATAGTCCAGATGATTGTGGGTCACATCCTTCCATGTTGATCCATATATATCCTTACTTAGTCCATTCAGATTATCAAGTGCCGTAACGGAGAAAAGCAGTGGCGCAAAGCCATATCCCTCCGGCGAAGATCCGTCATATTCATCCAGCTGATTGATCTTGAAGAACATCTTCTTTGCAACATTCCAACCCCAGTCATTATCTGAGGTAAACTTAATATCTGTCACCTTACTCTGTGCGCTGCTGTCATCCTTATAAAATGACTCACCAGATTCATCCTTAATTTTATGATACTGATTATAATCGGTATTTTTCCACCAATCGGAATAAACTCCGATCGACTGTCCCTGATGAATATAGATCAGATCGGCATAGTCGATCCACTCCGGATGCTTCATCAGCTCCTGAGGCTCGATGGTCTTAACCGCCAGCTTCAGATCAAGGATCGCTGCCTCGGATTTATCATCCAGATCCAGAGAAGTACGTGCAAAGTCATTCATATTTACAACATGACCCTTGAATGCACTGCCGGACCAGCCGCCTTCTCCGCCACCACCGACTTTAATATAATAATAATCAGTATCTGTTCGTGTCGTATACTCTCTGTCACCCGGATCATATTCGATCACTCCGTCAGCAGAAGCCTGATATTTATTCTCATTTCTTGCATAACGGTTAAAATCAGATTCTGAAATTGTTCTTCCCTCTCCATTTGCCAGAGTAACCCAGAGGAAATCACCCGTTCCGTCTTCTACCTTACGGAATACCGGACGGTACGCCGGCTGGTCTTTACCATTTTCATCCTTGGCATAGAACATTCCTGTAGTATCTGCTTCATAGTGATCAATAACAAAATCACCCGGCTTACCGTTTCCTACCTTTTCATAATATCCTTTTACTGTAATCTGTTTTGACTTCTCGTTAGTCCACTCATCATCATCCCAGCAGGTCTCATCTACCTGGCCGTCTCCATTGGCATCTCTACGGTACTCATCAGCAAATACTGTTGTTGCCACGGAACGTGTCCGGTCTACAGATGCACCATACAGAGATGGATCATTCTTCGTGAAATCAATCGGCTCGCAGCCGGTGATCAGATAACCTATCTCCGCCTGTCCATAATATGGAACAATCTCCAGGATCAGAAACGGATTATCCTTATCCCCCGCTTCCTGATTACAGTTCACCTTGCCGCTCTCACACATAGCATTATATTCTTCCAGTGTGTTTACAACCGCTTTGTTCTCTGTGCTTCCCGCATGAACCACAAACTTATGATACCCGAAATATCCACCGAATACCAACGCACACATCAAGACAAGTGCCGCCGCAAGCTTTCCTTTCGATAAATTTCTTAAACTTCTTTTCATAGATACAGCCTCCATTTCCACGGCTTCACACCGCAAACCGATCTTCTTATTTCATTATAACGTCCAAGGGCAGCCTACCCATTACGGATAGACTACCAGACCATTTCGTATCTTTGTTGTCTCGTCAATCTTGTAAGTCTTTTTACCGGATTTCATTGCAAAAGAAACCGTGACATTACTTCCCTTTATGTCCACCTTGAAGTCATTAACATAATCAGATAAAAGCTCCTCCGGCTGACAATTCAAGCCACCACGGCTTGCCGGAAGTGCTGCATCGCTTTTATGCTCCTCCAGATACAGCTTTTGACCATCAAATTTGATGATCTTCAGATCCGTCACATTTTTGACCTGTACATACTCCGGAGCTGCACTTGCAGCCCCCGAAGGTGCCGGCGTTGCAGTCTTTTTGCAGTCTATCTGATACAGAATCAATGCGTTATTTACATCATCATACTTTACACAGTTTGACTCCATAATCATTGTATTTAACTGTGCCATCAACGTCTGGGATTCCATCTGCAGATCAAGCTCTGCTTTTGTGTTGGAATAACTCCGGCTGCCTGACTGCATCAGAAGTGTGATTGCACCTCCGACGATTGCCAGAATCGCCATAGAAATAATCAATTCCACGAGAGTATAACCTCTCTTATCTTTCCAGTTCAGAACAATCACCTCCCATCAACTTTCTTTTATAAAGTGCTTTCCTGTTGTTTTGACCAGCTGGATCGTAAACTTCTCCTTGCCGGACAATTCAATCGTACTGTAAAATGGCATTTCTGTCATTGCCTTACCGGCAGTCACCGTTCCGTTATTGCTGTAGATAAAGGAACCGGTACCTTTGGAATAACCAATCTTCAGCATATTATTTTCATCCAAGGTTGTTACCGATGCTCCTGCATCAGAACCTTTAATGGTTACTGAGCTGTCGCAAAGCTTTGTCTGTGAAACATTGCCCGCTGTAATCGCTGCATTCAGATCCAGTCGTTTCTTATAACCATCCGGCACACCATCTCCATCGGAATCTGTCGTATCACTCGCCATAGAACTATAAATCCCATCTGAAGTACGATAAATGTAGAGATATGTCACACCTTTTTTAGTCATGGTGGCTGTCTGAATTTTTGTAATCTGATTATTTAACTTTGCAGATGCCTTTTTGGTCTTACCGACATTGATATAAGCCAAACCACCAATGATCGCCCCTGCAAATACAGCCATGATCGCCATGGTTATGATCAGCTCGATCAGGGAAAAGCCCCGCTTATCCTCTCTGATATTCATCACCTTCACCTCCCTGCATTAACCATTCTTCTTCCAGTTTTCATAGCTTACATTATTGGTATTGGAACTGCTTCCATCATTACCAATCGCTGCTTCTACAGACTTTCTGAAGTACTCCTGCATCAAATTATAGAACACAGGCTTTGCCTGCTTCTTGTCATATTCAAACAGCTTCTCAATTGCTTCCGAATCGGAATTCACTGTTGTGGATGCCGCTGCCAGCTCCACATCATTTCCTGAAATGATCAGACCGTTAAAGGAATTTGCATCACTTCCCAGAACCGTTACCTTTCCTTTGGCAAGGATAAAGCAAGGATCGCTGAGAGAGCATCCCGCCTGATTGGTATAATCATTCGGCCAGGTCACATCTCCATCTGAAATAATGTAACCACATTGAACCGTGTTTCCATTCTCTCTTGTGATCGGATAATGACCGATCTTCGTTCCCACCGGAATATCATTTACCTTTACCAATGTGTTGAAAAGATTGGTAGAATCACTCTTACCACTCTTTGACAGATCACCTGTCTCATAAAGTCTCCAATTGGAACTATTGGCTGCTGTCTCGTAATCATCTACCAGCGCAAGCTGCTTTGACATATACAGCTTACTGCTCTCCTTTGCAAACTGCAGGAAACTGTTGGATGGAGTCTGTAACGTGTTTTCCAGCCTCAATGCAATCTTTCCTTTTCCGTTTACATCCTTCTGTGTATTATCACTGTACATAATATTACCGGAGGAAAGAATATATCCTACTTTGTTTCCGGCAAAGGACGGAAGCTGAATACCAATAGTATCTACATATGTCTTATTAACAGTATCATAAATGGTCTGCTGCGCACTCTGATTGTAAAACAGATCAAAGAAGCGGCTTGCTGCTTTTGAATCCACAAAACTCAGGTAAAAATAATGAATGTCATCAGCGCTTACATTCTTATCTTTACGGGAATACAGCTTTAACGGCTGTGCGGCGTCAAGCTCACCATCCGTGATCATTTTTAATACATCAAACTGCTTTGTACCGTCTGCATTATCAGGAATTCCGATACGTTCCTCATAGGAAAGATAATCGAAAAGATATTGCACATCTCCCGTACCATCAGAGGAAGGGACAGCAAAATAATAACACGGTCTTCCCTTTTGACTGTCGGTATCAAACGTTCCCTTTCCCGGCACACTTGTTGCGTGTACACAGCCCGGGTTCGCATTTTCCAATGCATCCACACGTTTTACAAATCCATCTGTCGCTCCGGAACCGGAGGAAGTTACTGCTCCCACGAAATAAGAGAGCTGACCACTCTTTACTGCCAAAGATTCTCCAAGTTCAATGTCCGGATTGTTCAACGGTTTTACATCATTGGCATATGTAGTCTTTTTAGAAATAAAAGTACGTCCCGCCAGTACCAGTTCTGAAAGACCTGTCATCAGAAGATCATCATCATGACCGTTAATGGATATGGAACTACTGTACTCTGCTTTTGTAGATAATTTCTTTGGTGCCGGTGAAACAACGACATTAGAATAGTTATCTACAAAGTTATAACCATAATATTTTCCCTTTAAGGTGACGCTGTCATCATCACCTGCAATCTCCATATCGTCAGCAATATAAGAAGTTGCATTAATATTTACTTCATTACCACCGGCTCCCGTACTGCTGTTGGAGGTCAGAATATTTTCTGCCCAAAGCTCGGCATTCTTATCACTGGATGCACTTTTTCCAATCTCAAGAGCACTGCCTCCGGAAACAGACACATCACCTCTTGTAATGATCTGATCCGCATTGATCTTTAATTTTGCGCCGCCACTAATGACAATACCCGCCTTGGTATCCTCCTTTGTTGCATCACGTTCTACCGTACCGGCATACATATTACCGTTAACCTTTGCAAAAATAGATCCATTATCTGCAAGGATCTGGTTGTCTGCAAGAATGGCATAATTGAGATACTCGGAATGGGCCTCTGTGCTGACTGTCGGCACCTCAATACGAATATCAGTCGTTAATGTCGTCTCATAATCCTTCTGGGTGTCATGCTCCTTAATAACCTTTACATCCTTCAGGATCAGTGCATCTCCATCCAGTACCAGATTTCCCTTTGTAATACCATTGGAATCTGCCGGATGACGAATATAACTTTTGGCCTGCTCATCCGTCAGATAACTTTCCAATACACTGTCCAGATACTGATATGACGTGATATTCGGATCATATGCCGTTCCTCCCGTCAGTTTACTGACCATATCTGTCAAAAAGTCCTTAATATATTTGTTATCCAAAGAATTCCCTGATGATGTCAGGGAAGCATTATACTCACCCAATGCCTTTTCATACGCACTTGCGGATGCTGCGGAAGATTCATTCTGAATCCCTGCCGCAATGGCATCTAAAATCGAATCCGTCTGATAAAAGTTCTCCTGTGTTGCTTTCTGTGAACTTTTCAGATAGATATTCGTGATCGTCGTGGTAATAACCGCTCCTGCAAGCAAAATCAGAAATGACATGCAGATCATTACTAAAACAAGGGACGAACCACTTTTGTCTTTTAAAAATCGTTTCATCATGATCTCTCTCCTTCCTAATTCTGCACTTTGGAACCATTTACCTGTACAATTCCTGTTTTACTTCCATCCTGACTGTCTACCGTCACTGTGATATCAGCCATTCGATTGATAGACTCCGAATGAACCAGTGTATAGTTTCCACTTGGGTCTTTCTGTGCCTTTCCTGCCACCTGATCACCATTTGCATTTAATTCATCCGTATTATTCGCCGACAAATTCAAATACAGCTTCTGAACTTTGGTTGCAAACCCGGAACCTAAACTATTGATCGACAATTTATACCCCTGTGGTCTTTCCGTGTATCCGGCAGGAACACTTTCTCCATGCTTGACACTGTTCTGTGCGATCACAAACAAATTCAGATCATTTGCATTCAACTGGATGGCATTTGCATCATTTGTCTCTAAAATAATCTGATCCCGCTCATTTACCGGCTGATAAAACAGATAGATATTTTCCAGCTTATTTACATTAATAGAAGCAGACTCCACAACATCCTCATATACCGTAGAGGCATCAATGCCTGCCGGATATGAACCGGCTCCTTTATTATATGTATACTTATATTTTACCGATATAATATCATTTCCCGGCTTAGCCGAATCTTCCTTTGCCGAAATTATAATAGAACAGTCCAAATTCTTCTTTAACTCATCTGCTGACATAGGCGAACCTGATGCCGCCGGAGCCGCAGCATACGCTGCAGAATGCTTGTTTGCAAAAGCATAGCTTGCAGAAGTCAGGGTCTGACCATGCTCTGATGACATCACATCCTTGCTGCTGTCCATCGTGCCAATAACATATTTCTCATAATTTTTCGGTATCGCCGTTGCTGCGGGCACCACCTTGCTTAATGGCTGGATCTGCGCTGTTACCTTGAATGAATTTTTGTCTACAGACTTATCCTGTGTCAGCGTATATGTTCCATTGGCATCCGGCGATGCGGCAACTGTCCAGTCAGGCTGCGCAGAACATACCAGATCAGGATCATCCAGCGAATATGGTGTGTTTTTAAACTCCTCCAATACATCCTGTGCCAAAACGGAAGCATTCTGCTTCTGTCTGCTTCGTGCATTGTGCTTCGCAGCATCTGTAAAATAACTTAAAATCGGTATCGTTACAATCGCAAGTATGGCTATTGTCAGAATAAGCTCTACCAAAGTAAAGCCTCGCTGATCCCTCCAATATCCCGTTGCTCTGCACCTTCTCTCTTTCATCGGCTCACCTCAAATCTTTATACAACAACTGCAACTGCCGAATAAATCCGGCAGTTGCACTAATGTACTATTTTCTAAAAATATTGTCTACACCGGTATTTCCATTGCTTACATTTGGAGATTCATAAACCTCTCCGGTACCGGAGATTGCATACATATCAATCGTCATGGCACAAGCAAGAACACTTTCCTCATCATCTGCCGTAGCAGAAATCTCTGAAATCGTCATACGATCCTTTGACTTATTGATAAAATCAACGACCTTTTTCAGGGAATCATATGTCGAAGTAAAGGAAACATTCACTGTAGAACGATATCCTGTATAATCTGCCGCTGCGGTAATCACATCATTTACCGGTGTGTCTGATGTAATCGCTGCAACAGATGCCGGATTTGATTTTGGTGCCGGCGAAGCATTTGCTGTTGCTCCTGTTGTTGTGTCTGTATCAACAGCTCCCTGCTGATAGAACAACTGGTTCATATTAAAACTCTCAGACTCAATCTTTACATCGGAAATACTCTCATACATATCATTCAGATCATAGATCGCATCCTCTGTACGAACCTCTGCCGGGAACTTACTCAAAACATCTGCCACATCAAGCTGCGTCTGTTTCGTCTCCTCCAATACACTGTCCTTTTGTGCCTCCATGGTTTCCAGTTTCGAAACCTCCTGAGACAATGTTGTATTCTCCGCCTCTAAAGCCGATCTCTTTTCATTCATCTTTGCAAACACCAAAAAGTATGCTGCAGCAACGATGAGAATTGCTCCAAATATAAAGAGCATCATTTTATCACGATTTGACATTTTCTTTTTTGTATCCATATCTCATTTCCTCCTGTTCATACTTTCTAGTTTGCCGGGCTTGCGGATGCCTGTGCGCTCTGGTCAATTGCATTTGCTGCTTCCTGTACCATTGCCTGTACCACCTGATAATACTGTGCTGATACGGAGAAATTATAAACGGTGCTTCCGTCATCCCCGTCCGCCGCTGTTACAGAAGGAATGGAAATATTGGTAAGAACCGGAATTTTCTGGCCATCCTTGTCTACCATTTCCATAGATTCCAGATTCATTAACATTCTCGCAATAGAAATATCTGTCTCTGATGTGATCGTCATATTGATTCCATCATCATTTGACTGGAGAAAGCTTACTGTCATCGTTCTTGGCAGGTTTGCCTCCAGCTGCTTGATCAGACTGTTCAGATTCTCATTCTGCGTTTCTGTCGCATTGTAAAGACTGTTTACCTGACTGTAAACATTTTTAATCCCTTCGTTTTCTTCAAATACGGAATTGATATATGACAACGACTGCTTTCTGGCATTCAGATCGTCGTTTTTTTGCTTTTCTGTATTGTACTGCAGGAATGCAAATGCTGACATCGCAATCGCACAGATCACAGCCAATCCAAAGACAAGCTGTGCATTACGAAGAGCGTCTGCGCCGGATCCAGAACTTGCCGCATTTTTGGACTTAAATCCAACCGGTGCAATTGCAGCACCTACCACAGCGATATACTCTGTCTGGTTATAAAGTCCCTCACTGAAATGACGTGGGAAAGATACATTTACCAGATGCTCCATTCTCTGAGTTGGAATATTTAACTCATTTTCAAAGAGCTCCTCAATACCGGCTACCTTACAGCCCATACCTGTGATATAAATACTGGTAAGCTCAACTCCCTGATGTTTTGATTTAAAGAAGTCAATAACACGAAGAACACTCAGAAGAATTTCTCCGATGGCATCTGTAACTACCTTACGGGAAGACTTGCTCGCTTCCTGCTGTTTCCACTGCTCCTCTGTCATTCGTGCGCTTACAATACTCTCATCATCATCCAGTCCCCGGTAGTCCAGGCTCCGGCAAACCAGCTTATCTCTGCAGAGTGCCTCACAGGCAGTATCCATATCTTCAATCATACACTCATCACTGAGAACCATTGCCTCAGCCACATTAAAGATACCCTGCGGAATGGTACGCTGCATCAGCTGCTGACCTTCATTCATAAAGTTGATCATGGTTGTATTACCACTGATCTGAATGCAGGCACAATAGTCAAGAACGATCTCCTTCTTTAATACCTGCATAGAACCATTACCAAAGTAATCCAGAGCTTCAATATTGAAGTCCATCTCCTTAGCAAAGTTATAATAATTATCTACCAGATCATCCGGAGCTGCCAGTAAAAGTACCTTGTATGACTTTTCCTTGCCCTCCTTAATGGTCTCCAGCAGAGAATACGCCAATGTATAATCATTCAGATCGATCGGGAAATACTCCTGTGCTGTTGCCTGAACAAGCGCCCCAATTTTATTTTCCTTTACATTAGGAAGTGTTACCTCACGAGTTGCGATCTTACTGGACGCAATCGAGAACACAACACTCTTTTCTTTCATTCCTGCCTCTGCCAGCTCATTGCGGAAAGCGACTGCCAATACATCCTTATCACGGATGACACCATCTTCAATAACACCCTCCGGTGTTGCAAAGCTGACCGCGCGGTATACATGCGGATTTTTCTTTTTATAATCAATCTCAACAATCTTGGTCACTTGTGTACCAATCTCAATACTAAGTACATGTTTTGCCATATCGTACTTTTCCTCCCTGTCTCAATATTTTTGCATCACACAAAATTCAACGTATGCAGAATAACTGCAAAATGGAGCCTAACGCTATGCTCATGGTAAGCTCGCTGTTAAACTCTCTGTGACAGCAAAATTACTGCCATCTTCTGAATAAAACGTCAATAAACGGTTACTATGATCGATCATCCAAAAAGCGGTCAATCACATTTTAATCATACCAATATACCAATCAATCAAAGGAGTTCCCCATAATGCCGTGAACCAGATCCCCACAGACAAATAAGGTCCCAATGCCAGACGATGCTCTGCATGACTTACTGCCATACGGATCAGATGAATCACTGAACCAATGATACATCCCAAAAAGAATGCCAAAACAGCACCTTTCCACCCCAGCAATAACCCTGCACCAAACATCAGCTTGATATCTCCACCGCCGATTCCCCTTCCGACAGTAATAAGATAAATAACCAAAAGAAACACGCTGACAGAAAACATTCCGATCACGTGATCCTTCCATGCATGCAGATCAAGCAATGTTGCCGCAATCCCCAGCAATAAGATGAATAGATTGATACCATCCGCAATCTCCATAGTCCGGAAATCAAGGATACTTAAAACAATAAGGGCGGATGTCAGGAGACAATATACGACACTCATATAATTCCAACCGTTCGCCAAGAAAACGATCACATATAATGCTCCATTCATGCCTTCCACTAAGGGATACTGAAGCGATAACTTTGTGTGACACTTCCTGCATCTGCCCCTTAGAAATAAAAAACTAAATAACGGAACCAGGTCATACCAGCGCAGCTGATAACCACAAGTCATACAATGGGAGTGTGGAAACACTATGCTTTCCTTTAAAGGAATACGATAGATGCAGACATTCAGAAAACTGCCGATCACAATTCCAAAGAGAAAGACGAATATGTATAAGACTATAGTTATCGCTGCTACTGACATGACATGACTCCTATTAATTACAATTACTCAGATACAACTTTGAGTTTGTCAACTGTTCCACCTGCACAATATACAGTTACCTGACCTGTGGAATTATCATATGCAACAAAAATTGCGGAATCAGCTTTTGCTGTTTTAGATTTAAATTTGTCAGCAATGTCATCTTCAATATCTCCTACCGATTTGGCAGTTGTTCCATCTGAACTGCGAAGAAGACCAAGCTCTTTAATCCAGTCAGCACCACCGGTTGATGCAGTGCACGCATTCAACTCTGTTGCTGCAAATGTTGAAACAGTTCCATCAGCCTGTGAAATAGCGGATACTACATCTGTACAGAGACTGCTAAGCTGCTGCTGATCCTTTGACATACGAGACTTCTCCATATACGGAAGTACCTGAGAAGCTACGATACCAACAAGGATAGCCATAATAGCCATAACGATGATCAACTCAACAAGAGAGAAACCTTTCTTGTCATTTTCCTGTAACTTTGCGAGATAATTCTTGATAACTTTCTTCATAATTATAATCTCCTTTTCATTGAATTTTATTTATCAAAAGACTGCTTGGCACAGCCCCAAGATCAAAACAAAATAGATTTTTCTGTTTTCCAAAAACATTATGCATTTTCTGCCGCACTGTACATAGAAAGCATTGGAGCCATAATTGCAAGCATAATCGGCACAACCACCCCAGCCATCAGCACGATGATCACAGGCTCCATAATTGCAGTTACTGCTTTCGTTGCATTCTCCACTTCCTCCTCATAGAAATCAGCAGCATGCCCCAGCATTTCCTCCATATTACCGGTTTCCTCACCAATCGCCGCCATATTATAAAGAAGCGGTGGGAAAATACCAGCATCCCGAAGCGGCACCGACAACGGTGTTCCTCGTTCCACTTCACCTCTTGCTTCTTCCATGACCTTCTGTACAATACGATTACTCATCAGCTTCGTTACAATGGAAATTGCATCCACCATCGGAATACCGGATGCCATCAATGTACTCAGTGTACGAGCCAGCCGAGCCGCTGCCGATTTGATCTGGAGATCTCCAACCAGCGGAATACGGAGTAGAACACGTCCCATAATAATAGCACCGCTCTCCGTCTTTGACCATATACGAAATGTGACCACGATTGCCACGATAATAATCAAAACAAGCCACCACCAGTGGATCATACCATTACTCATTGCCATAACAATTTTTGTAATTGCCGGAAGATCCATACCAGCCCCCTCCAAAGTATCTTTAAACTGTGGAATAATATATGTAAGCATTAACACAACGACACCAGCAACAACCACTAAAAGTACGATCGGATAAATCAACGCCTGCTTGATCATACTCTGCGTCTTGTTATCCTTTTCGAACTGTTCTGCCATTCGGCAAAAAGATGTCTCCAAACTACCGGATGCCTCGCCGGCCTCCACCATGTTCAAAAGCATATCCGGGAAGATTCCCTCCTGAGCTCTCATAGCATCTGCCAGAGACTCACCTTTCTCCACCAGGATACGCGTCTGATCCAGTGCTTTCTTTAGATACTTGTTAGTCACCTGATCGGTGATCATCTGGAGTGCCTGAATAACTGTAACACCGGCATGCAGGATACTCTCAAACTGCTTACAGAACACGGAAAGATCTCTAGCCTTTACTTTTTTACCAATGCTGATCTCAATATCCTTATTTAAAGCATTCGGAATCTCCACACTGATCGGGATCAGTCCCTCTGCCTTCAGAGAATTCCTTGCAGCTGCCTCATTGGCGGCTTCCAGAGTTCCCTTCTTTTGTTTACCATTGGCGTCTACCGCCACATAATTAAATGCTGCCAATTCATCACCCTTTTCTACCCCTCTGTGTGAGATGTCATACTCACAATGGGTCGTTTATTTGTGTTGTATATAACATCCCCGATAGTTATATACAGTATCACTTTTTTGATTGTACTACATTCGTCTCACTTTTTCAACGACATTTATTAAATTTCTATAAAAAATAGTTCACATAATTTTGACCTCATTTTTATACATATTGTCCAAATGACATCTCTATTATGTGAACCATCTTTGTGAAACATTTCTGTTTTATTCGACAAATTAGAACAATTTACGTTTGAGAACCTCCGGCTCCTGAGCGAACTCCAATGCAGTATCTGCTGAAATCTTCAGATCATGATACAGATCAAAGATCGCATCATCCATGGTCTGCATACCCATCTTTTTGCTGGTCTGGATCGTAGATGGGATCTGATGTGTCTTGGCATCACGGATATTACTTGCAATCGCAGGTACCGTATGCATAACCTCATACGCCGCAACTCGTCCCTTACCGTCAGAGGTCGGCATCAACTGCTGGGAGATAACTGCCAGCAGTACCATTGCAAGCTGCACACGGATCTGCTGCTGCTGATGTGGTGGGAATACGTCGATAACACGATCGATGGTTGCTGCCGCACCAATGGTATGCAGTGTGGAGAACACCAGGTGACCGGTCTCGGCTGCGGTAATGGCTGCACCGATCGTCTCCTGGTCACGCATCTCTCCGACAAGGATAACATCCGGATCCTCACGAAGTGCTGCACGGATACCATTTGCAAAGGAAAGGGTATCAAATCCGATCTCTCGCTGATTGACAATAGAGTTTTTATGCTTATGAAGGTACTCGATCGGGTCCTCCAATGTAATAATATGCTCTTTACGATTCTCATTGATCATATTGATCAGGGATGCCAGTGTCGTAGACTTACCACTACCGGTAGGTCCTGTAACCAGTACCAGGCCACGTTTTCTTTTGGCCAGATCCATAACAGACCATGGGAGACCTAACTTCTCCGGTGCCGGGATCACAGTATTGATCAGACGAAGTACTGCTGCAAAGGAATTCTTCTGGCGGAACACATTACAACGGAATCGTCCCAACGCTTCTGTACTATAAGAGAAATCCGCCTCACCATCTCTCTTTAAGGTGGCAACCTGTCTCTCATTCATAATAGAAAGAACCAGCGTCTGTGTATCATGAGAGGTCAGCACATGAGGAATAATATCCTCGATCGTACCATTTACACGCATTTTCGGTGGAAGTCCAACCGTAATATGTACGTCGGATGCTCCCACGTCTCTGGCAATTTCCAGCAAACTGTCCATTGTGATTTCCATTTTGTAAACCCTCCATATTCTATAGATTAATTATCATAAGCGACACGATGTACTTCCTGCAGTGTCGTAATACCCTTCAATACCTGTTTATTAGCTGACATAACAAGTGTGTTCATACCTTCTGCGATCGCCTGCTTCTCCAGCTCTTCTGCTGTACCACCGGTTGCAATGATACGCTTAAGACTCGGAGACATCTGCATGATCTCGTAGATACCGATACGTCCTTTGTATCCGGCGCCTCCACACTCCAGACATTCCTCGTTTGGCTCAATATGAGGAATTAATATTTCCTCTCCCCACTTCTCCTCCGGGATACCAAGCTCTTTCTTTTCCAGGTCATCTGCCGGCACCATACGCTTACACCGCGGACAGACGCGGCGAAGAAGTCGCTGTGCAATAACTCCGATCACTGCATCAGAGATCAGATAATTCTCAATCCCCATATCTGCAAGACGGCTGATGGTACTTGCCGCACTGTTCGTATGGAGTGTACTAACTACCAAGTGACCCGTGATAGCGGACTCAACGGCAATACCGGCGGTCTCACCGTCTCGAATCTCACCGATCATGATAATGTCCGGATCCTGACGCAGAATGGAACGAAGTGCCGCGGCAAAGGTAAGTCCCGCTTTGGCATTTACCTGTACCTGATTGATACCATTGATATTGGCCTCGACCGGGTCCTCTACCGTGATGATATTTACTTCGTCGGTATTCAGCTCACTGAGTGCCGTATAAAGAGTCGTTGATTTACCGGAACCGGTAGGTCCTGTAACAAGCATAATGCCATTTGGATGCTTCAGAATATCCTCAAACCGGTGAAGCTCCTCCGGCTCAAATCCAAGATCTTTCTTATCACGGCTCAAAGCAGTCTTCTGTGCAAGACGCATAACGATCTTCTCACCATATACTGTCGGAAGAATAGATACACGAATATCGTACTCCTGCCGATCGACGATCTGTGTCATACGACCATCCTGTGGTTTACGCTTCTCGGAAATATCCATACCGCCAACGATCTTGATACGTGCAACCATCGCTGACAGCAATGAAATATCATGACGCATCGCCTCCTGAAGCACACCATCGACACGGAACCGGATACGGAGCTGATTCTCCAGCGGTTCAAAGTGAATATCGGATGTTCTTTTATGTACTGCCTGCTCAATGATCTGATTAACCAGACGAACGATCGGTGCCTGCTTAACCTCCTCGGACTCCTCTTTTCCATCCTTATTATTGCCATATTTTTCACGACGCTCAGCAGCAAACTGATCTGCCACCTTCATTGCCTCGGAATTACCATAGAAACGATCCAACGCCTGGGATACATCCTTGACCGTGGTAACACGAACTTCTATCTGCATACCGGTGATGATCGACAGATCATCCATTGCGATCATATCCAGCGGATCTGAAAATGCTACACGAAGGACATTGGGATTGTCCGGAGCGAACTCATACGGTAAAAGCATATACTTTCGCAGAACCTTCTCGTCTACCAGAGCCAGCACCTCATCCTCAATGGTAATGCCTGCCAGATGTACACGTTCCAACCCCATCTGGTGACAAAGTGCCTCTGCGATGATCTCATCATTCATGATACCCATATCTACAAGGGTCATACCAAGCTTCTGACCATTTCCGGCTTCCTTCTGCTTCTTTAACGCTTCCTCCAACTGCTCCTGTGTAATAACACCCGCTCCAAGCAGCAAATCTCCCAGTCGTTTCTTTCTGCGCAATCTGCTTGCAATCGAATTATCCATGCTAGATCCCCCTATCCATCCTTTTTCACAGGCTCCTCTCACGTTCCGGAGCCCTCTTCTCCTTTGTCCCATTCAGGCATAGGCACAACAGATGTAATTCCTCGTACGTCATTCTTTATTCTTTTGTGCCTGCATATTTATATTATTATATACGTTTATGAGACATTTAGCAAGCGGAAACAAAAAATAGCGTAATGATTTTCGTAATTTTGCTGAAATCAAAAAAGCAGGTATAACCCGCTTTTTCTTACGTTTCCCTCTGAAACGCTATTTTGTAGTGCCGCAAGAAGGATTGCAGCGCCTCTTCCCATAAGCTCTCCCCTGATCTGTCTAATGTGAATACAGGATAAGAGACCACCGGCACCATCAGAAGCTCTCCTTTTTCAAACCGGATCTGTAGCCGCAGCGACGGCATCTGATCACACTCTGCGGATATTTTCTCTCCCAGGATCTGCTTTCGCTGCTTTTCAGAGGTTTCCAGATCAATATACAGCTTATCCGGTGATTTCTTTCCTTTAATAAATAGAAATACCGTTTCTCTCATTTCAGCCCAGGTCATATAGCCGCAGTCATGGCTGCCGGTCTCCGCCTGCATCTGCTGCCACATTTCGCTGTCATACCAATCTGCACGCCTTTTGCCTTTGAGCACCATTTCGGAAGATGTAACCGCCCGTGCCTCAAAAAGCAGAAAATGATCAAAGGTTTCCTGCAATAACAAATGTGCCATAAAATTTTTTATATCAATTATTTTTATCACTATCATAAAAAACCTGCTTTCTGTACATAATAGTACCACGACAAGACCGGCTGCTGTAAAACTCCGGAGACAGCAGCTTTGTCTTTGTCTTAACTATAAATCGCGCTGGAGGATTCAATCATGAAAAAAGATGCAAAAACCATGAAAGAAGTAGCGGAAAGATGTACCAAATACTGCCGCTGCGATAACTGTAACTGCTCAAACTCAAGCAAAGACGAAGCCATTTCCTGCCAGAACTGTACCCACTATACTCCTGGCAAGGTATGTGATATCGATCTGTATGAGGAGATCGTGGAGAATCACGATCTGTAATGCAGCCTGCAGCCAAAAAGCAATACGAATGTTTTGCTTTATTCAAAATAGCCGGATGAAAGTCCGGCTATTACATATATTCCGGCAAACATACCGGTTCTGCTCTTTTCAGTGATCCGGCCGTCTTTACCGTCCCACAAAAACAACAACCGACCGCGGTGGAACGATTGTTTTTTTCTGGCTTTCCAAGGAAGGCTTTTTATGACTTCTTTTCTTTCGTACCGGCTGTGGAACCGTACTGAAAGTATTGCCATAAGTCTCTATGGCCGGATACCACTCCCTCTCCCCCGGCAGGTTGGGCAGATCAAAGGATTTCGGCTCCCAATACATATTAAAAATGATATATATGGAGTCGTCCGGTTTTCCGGCCTTCTGCTGGTAATCACCGTACAAAAGAACTGCCAGCATCCGGCTATAATAAGAAAAGTCTGCTCTCCATGCCTGTGTGCCGTGTATGGAAACATCCGGCATACCGCATGACAGAGAATCAAACATATAAAGTTCTCTCCCCTGATGAAGCACCGGGTGTTCTTTTCGGAATGCTATGAGCTTTTTGACGTATTCTAAAATCCCGGCACGCATGCTGGTCATCCTCCAGTCAAGCCAGGTAATCTCGTTATCCTGGCAGTATGGATTGTTATTACCTTCCTGACTGTTGCCAAACTCATCTCCCGCCAGCAGCATCGGTGTTCCCTGCGCCAGAAGCATCATTGCAAACGCATTGCGTATCTGGCACATCCGCCGGGAAAGAATGTATTTTTTGCGGCTCTTTCCCTCTATCCCACAGTTCCAGCTGTAATTGTACTCCGTGCCATCCTGATTGCCCTCTCCGTTCTCCTCATTATGCTTCACATCATAGGATACCAGATCCATCATAGTAAATCCGTTGACATAGGTCATAAAATTAATATTGGCAATCTGCCCGCTTCCTCTCCGGAAAAATCCTGAGAAGCCCTCTACCTGCCCCTCATCGCTTTTCAGATAACGGCGTGCACAGTTCATAAATCCCTCATTATACTCTGCCAGCAGACCATTGTTCCCCGCTCCGGCAACAAGCTCTCTGTTCCAGTAATCTGTCAACAGCTTAACTCCGGATAAAATAGGGTCTGATACAAGCATCTGTGACGGCATCACCTCCTGATTAACACGAAAACCGTCCACATGATACTCCAATACCCAGTTTCTCAAACAATCCTCCATCAGACAGACGTTTGTCCCCGGCATAAAATAAATATCCAGCAAAATTTCTATTCCTGCCTGATGCAGACTACGGACCAGAGTCTTAAACTCTACACCGGCCTGATGCGGATCTGCTGCATATGCAGCTTTCGGCGCATAGTAATATGTCTCACTCTGTCCATATCCCCAGTAATTGATCTTCCCTTTCTCCTGAACCACATTTTCCTTATGTTTACCGGCTCCCACAGCCACAGAATCTGTCGTTTTACCGGCAGCCTGCTTCGGCGCCCCATGAACCTTCGCACCAATCTGAATCTCATCAAACTCATAGCATGGAAGCAGCAATACTGCATTGATCCCCAGCTCCTTTAAATACGGAATCTTCTCCCGAAGACCATCAAAGCTGCCCCGGTGTGCCACCTTCGAAGAGGCATGTCTGGTAAACCCTCTGACATGAAGCTGATACAGGATCATATCTGAAAACGGAATACTTAACGGACTGTCATCCTGCCAGTCAAAGCTTTCCAGACTGATTCCTCCCCGGATCCTGTTTCCTTCTCCCGTTCTGCGTCCCCAGCGCTCTCTGCCATGAATCACAGCCGCATAGGGATCAACGAACTCTCTGCCATCCACCTCGTACATATATTCATAGTCACGGGACAATATATCCGCTACAGTATGCTGATCATCTGTGTCCGGACAATCCGTAATCTTTACAAAATATACACTGCCACGCCGATATTCTCTCGACAGGCGTATTCTGCAGGACGGACGTTTCTGCCCGGTCTTATATATATTCAGATAGCAGTCCCCGCCCTTCGGAATAGAAACTGCGAACTGTACACCATCCGCCACCTTTGTTACACCAAAAGGCAATGTATCTCCCTGTTTATATCGAAACAATTTCTCTGTCTTGTCCATGTATCTCCAGCCTTCCCAATTGTTTTACCGTATCAATCGTTCATAACGGTAGTATATTTTATTGTACTACATTTTCTGTCAGCGTGTCAAAAAAAATGGCACCCTCCGCATAAATTTCATTTGCCTCTTGCAAAATCGCCAGTTTTCTGTAAAATAGAGAGGTGTATGCCTTATTATAGGGAATATGCTTTATAATATGTAATTAACGAATTTGAGCACGAATGGAGGATTTCGATGATACAAGCAAGCAATGTCACATTACGTCTTGGCAAAAAGGCCCTCTTTGAGGATGTAAATATCAAGTTTACCGAAGGCAACTGTTATGGACTGATCGGTGCCAACGGTGCCGGTAAATCAACTTTTCTGAAAATTTTGAACGGCGAGATCGAACCGTCAAAAGGTGATATCATTATCACACCGGGACAGCGTCTTTCTTTCCTGAAACAGGACCACTTCCAGTATGATGCGTATTCTGTACTGGATACCGTTATTATGGGAAATGAGCGTCTTTACCAGATCATGAAGGAAAAGGACGAGATCTACGCAAAACCGGATTTCAGTGATGAGGACGGTATCCGTGCAGCTGAGCTTGAAGAGGAATTTGCTACTATGAATGGATGGGAAGCGGAATCCGATGCTGCTACTCTCCTGAATGGACTTGGCGTACCTACCGAGACACATTCTATGATGATGAGCGAGCTGCCTGCCAATGAGAAGGTGAAAATCCTCCTGGCACAGGCACTTTTTGGTAATCCTGATATTCTCCTGCTTGACGAGCCGACCAACCACCTGGATCTGGAAGCGATCCGCTGGCTGGAGGATTTCCTGATTGATTTTGACAATACCGTGATCGTGGTATCACACGACCGTTATTTTCTGAACAAGGTCTGCACCCATATTGCAGATATTGATTATGCCAAAATCCAGCTTTATGCCGGAAACTATGACTTCTGGTATGAGTCAAGCCAGTTGATGATCAAACAGATGAAAGAAGCAAATAAGAAGAAAGAGGAAAAAATCAAGGAGCTGCAGGAATTTATCCAGCGATTCAGCGCCAACGCTTCCAAGTCGAAGCAGGCAACCTCCAGAAAACGTGCATTGGAAAAAATTGAGCTGGACGATATGAAACCTTCCAGCCGTAAATATCCTTATATTGATTTCCGTCCGGAGCGCGAGATCGGTAATGAGGTTCTTACCGTAGAACATCTTTCCAAGACTATTGACGGAGTAAAGGTTCTGGATGATATTTCCTTTATCATCGGCCGCGAAGATAAGGTTGCTTTCGTAGGAAGCAATACGATCGCCGCTACTACCCTGTTCCAGATCCTTGCCGGAGAAATGGAACCGGATGAGGGATCTTACAAGTGGGGCGTGACCACAAGCTTCTCTTACTTCCCGAAGGACAATACAGAGCTTTTTGCCAGTGATGACACGATTGTTGACTGGCTGATGCCATTCTCTCCGGAGAAGGATCCGACCTATGTACGTGGTTTCCTCGGTCGTATGCTTTTCCCTGGTGAAGACGGTATCAAGAAAGTGAATGTCCTTTCCGGTGGTGAACGTGTCCGTGTTATGCTGTCCAAGATGATGATCCTTGCATCCAATATTTTGATCATGGATGAGCCAACCAACCATCTGGATATGGAATCTATCACTGCATTAAATAATGGTCTGATCAAATTTCCAGGCGTGGTACTCTTCACCTCGCAGGATCATCAGTTTATCCAGACGATTGCCAACCGTATTATGGAGATCACACCGGGCGGTCTGATCGATAAGATTTCTACCTACGACGAATATCTGGACAGTGATGAAATGGCCCGCAAGAGACAGCTTCTGTCTGTACAGAATGAAGATGAAGATTAATGTATCAATTATTGATTCTAATTTATAAAATGACTGATAAACGGAAATTTATCGTACAAAACAGAGAGGAATATGAAACTTATTCATATTCCTCTCTGTTTTTAATTATTTATATTGTTTTATGTGTTCATTTTATGTCTTGTCTAAACACTGCACACCTGCTTGTATCCTTTATCAGGCAGTCTTTTTTTCCTGCCGCCCTTTTACATACTGATAGATCAGGATTCCTGCCGATGCCACTACCAATACTCCGGAAAGCACCTGAGAAACCGCTACACCTGTTCCGAAAAAGATCAACTGGTCTGTCCGCAGACCCTCGATCCATACTCTGCCCAGACCATACCCCAGCAGATAGATCAAAAAGATCTGACCATTATATTTGCGATGCTTTGTAAAAAGCAGCAATACGACCAGCACGCCAACATTCCAAAGAGATTCATAAAGAAATGTCGGATGAACCTGAATGTATCTGGTTCCGTCAATTTCTACAATATGCTTCAACACGGCGTGCGTCAGATTGGAGGATGCCACGTCACTCTCTTTGAGCTGCATAGCAAACAGACCATTGGTATATCCACCAAACGCCTCCCGGTTACAGAAATTGCCCCAACGGCCAATGAGCTGCCCCGTGATCAGACCGACACAGGCAGTATCCAGCAGCTGAAAGAAATTCTGCTTCCGAACCTTTCCAAAGATAATAGTTGTGATCACACCGGCGATCACACCGCCGTAAATCGCAAGACCGCCACCACGGGTATTAAATATCTGCGGCAAATTATCCTTATAGTAATCCCAACTAAATACAACATAATATATTCTCGCACCAATCACAGCAAATACAATATCCCACAGCGCAAGATCCAGATAAAGATCCGGCTCCTGCCCGGTGCGCTTTGCCTGAAATGCTGTCATCAGATATCCCATCACCATACCAAATGCAATGATCATTCCATAAAATGCAATCGTGAAACCACCAATGGTAATGCCTTTCCCCAGTGATGCAATTTCTATCCCCAGATGGGGAAATCGAATGTCCGGAGCCATATAAAGTTCTCCTTTCTTTATTTGCTTTGTCAGCAAACCTGTCAGTCTTTATTTATTCGTCCATATATGATTCAGAGCCACATACCGCAGACCCGCCTGCTAACGCAGGCTCTCGCTGCTTTGCAGCTTTTGTCTGCGGTTGAGGGGATTGACCCCTCATGAAATCAACGAAAGAAACTACTTTTCAAACAAGTTTGACATAGTTTCTTTCGCTGATTTCTATGTGGCTCTAAATCGTTTTACACATTAAAACGGAATAATACAACGTCGCCGTCCTGTACAACGTAGTCTTTTCCTTCGGAACGGACAAGTCCTTTTTCTTTCGCCGCATTCATGCTGCCCTGCTCTACCAGATTGTCGTAGCTTACAACCTCTGCACGAATAAAGCCGCGTTCAAAGTCTGTATGAATCTTTCCTGCTGCCTGAGGAGCCTTTGTACCCCTCTCGATCGTCCACGCACGGCTCTCATCCGGACCGGTTGTCAGATAGCTGATCAGCCCCAGCAGATTGTAGCTTGCAGAGATCAGCTTGTCTAAGCCGGACTCCGAAAGTCCCAGATCCTCCAGGAATTCTTTCTTTTCGTCCTCCTCCAGCTCTGCAATTTCCTGCTCGATCTGTGCACAGATCACAAATACCTCTGAGCCTTCCTGCTTTGCAAACTCACGAACCTTCGCTACATAGTCATTAGAAGCTGCATCATCCGCCAGATCGTCCTCTGATACATTTGCAGCATAGATTGTCGGCTTGTATGTCAGCAGATTAAAGCTTTCCAGCAATGCTTTCTCGTCATCATCCTCCGGCTCATAGGTCTTCGCCAGATTACCATCTTCCATATGCTTCTTGAGCTTCTCCACCAACTCTGTCTCTTTCACAAGTGTCTTATCATTCTTAACACTCTTCACCAGCTTTGCATAACGTCTTTCCAATATCTCCATATCCGAGAACAGCAGCTCCAAATTGATCGTCTCAATATCACGGACCGGATCAACACTTCCATCTACATGCACAATATTGGAATCATCAAAACAACGTACCACATGAACGATGGCATCAACCTCACGGATATTGGCAAGGAACTGATTACCAAGTCCCTCCCCTTTGGATGCGCCCTTTACCAGACCTGCGATATCTACAAACTCAATCGTTGCATGAACTACCTTTGCTGACTGGTGCATTTCTGCCAAAACATCCAGCCGCTTGTCCGGAACAGGTACGATACCAACATTTGGTTCAATCGTACAGAATGGGTAGTTGGCGGCCTCTGCTGCACCGGCCTTTGTGAGTGAGTTAAAAAGTGTACTTTTTCCTACGTTTGGAAGTCCTACAATTCCTAGTTTCATTTTCTATCTTTCCTTTCTTTGTTAAGCCTTTATTTTATGGTGTTTCGGCGTAACTGCGGCAAGCGTTTACACCATTTTTTACACCATTTTCAGCATTCTTTCAACTTTTTCTACTTCCTTCTTCTTTTCATCATCCGTCAAATGGACATACAAATTCATTGTAATGCCAATATTCGAATGACCCAGAAGCAGCTGTAGCGTCTTAGGTCGCATTCCTGCCTCAATACATCTGGTAGCATATGTATGACGAAGCGTATGCATTGAGAAAGAGTCCATCCCTGCTTTTTGTGCTAATTTAAACAACGAAGTATCATAAACAGAATTTTTGGTCGGTTCCCCTTTTCTGCAGAGGAAAACAAATTCTTTATACTGTGGATCAACATCTTTCAAAGAAAACATCTTCATCTTTTGACACTCCAAGATTCTGATGCACTCAGCCGTCATAGGAATTTCCCTGTAACCGCTTTTGCTCTTTGGCGGACCTATACGCCACTCTCCAGTAGCATGTCTGTATTCCATACTTCTCTCAATACGGATCACACCCTTCTTAAAATCAATATCAGACCACTTCAGCCCAATCATCTCTCCGGTTCGAAGTCCTGTCTGCAGCAAAAAGGCAAATTGATTATAATTGCTTGTCCCATATGCAACATCCAGAAACCGTTTTTGTTCCTCTACCGTAAGAACTCTTCGTTTCTTAGGCTTCTTACTTTGGGGAATCTTCACTGTTTTTTTAACAGGATTTCGCAATAATATATCATTTTCAACTGCGGCTTCAAACAAAGTATATAGGGTAACCCTGCACTGATAGATTGTACTTTCAGCATATTGAGGTGCCATCTCATTCAAAATCTGTTGACAATGTATTGGTTTTACATCTGCTAAATGCATCCTTCCGATATGATCTTTGATATTGTTTTCATATCGTTCTGTGTAATTTCTCCGTGTGTTCGGTCGAATAGTAGGACCTTTTACACTATTTAAGAAATAATCAAACCACGCATCCACTGTCATACTATCACCGGCAGATAGATCAGAATTCCGATCTATATACGCTGCTTCTGCCAGCCATCGACGACACTCTTGAAGTTTTTTGAAATACTTCTGTTTTCTTTTACCTCTCTTGTCAACGAATCTTGCAGTATAACGCCCATCTTTCCTTTGAGCAATTCCAACTCCAAGTTCATGACCTTTCAGGTCTTGTCCCATGTATAAGCCTCCTTTTATCCAAAGAAAAGCTCAATACAGCACATTGTATTGTACCATATTCACTCTTCTTTGTCCACAAAGAACCCGGTAGCTATATCTCCAGTTCCTTGTCAATGAAGGCTTCAAAAGCTTTCCTTTTTATCAAACGCTTTCTACCAACAAATAAAACAAATGGGCAGCGTGGATCTAGTGTAAGCTCTCTGAGCTTATTCTGTCCAATTCCGCTTAAAGCATTTGCCTCATTAATCGACAATAACAATTTTTCAGATATTCTGACTTCCTGTTTTTCTTTCGTCTTTTCTCCCATAAAATCACCTCGTAATAAATCATCATTCAACATCTGCTCTTTATTTTCTGCATAATACTAACAATGCCAGATAATGAAACAGCAAGCATCGATGTTAGTCACATAGAACAAATCATTTGTTCCTTGTTTGACTTATACATCAACAACAGACTATTTCTCATCCATGCTTTCTAAAAGACCTGATGGAATGATCTTTTCCATTTCAAGCTTATAGAGTACCAAACGAAGTATGTATTCTGGAATAACCCTATTTCCAAGTTCCCAGTCTTGGTAAGTTCGATATGGCATGTAAAAATACTTCGCCATATCCTTCTGCTTCATTCCGGATAATCTACGAGCTTCTTTTAATAATTCATATCCTTTCATATTGCCACCTTCCAATAATTTTAGCGTATAACAATATTATATACGCTATGCGTATTTTGTCAAGTGTTAATTAAATAATCTCTTGTTGATATATATAATCTCCAGTTGAAATCACCGGTTGCTGTGGTCAGCAGCACACTCTGGACTCGCACCATCTCTTATAGACCATAAAGGGAGTATCATTATCATAGAACAGTCGCAACCACGGAATCACCACAATTCCTCTTTTGCATGGATGTTATCGCTCCCGGCATCTCACATCAGGCAGATTGATCAAATGTATATTTCATCTCCATCAATTCATCCTTACCGATCCTGGCGCATCTGCGGCACGGCGCAATGCGTAACTGTTCCCTATGTCCAGTGAAGTCATCATATTTAATTGTCGTGCTCCCCCAGAAAAAATGTTTTCCTGTGTGGACACATCTAAATTATAAATGCCTGCTTTACTCTTGCAAAGAACACATATTTCGGTTATCTTCCACGATTTATCGGTGTATCATTCAAAAGAAAAAGGTATTTTGATTATTTTTCAAAATACCCTCTACTCAGATTGAAAATCATTTCTTCCTGTTTGATCAAGTAATGCTTTTATGTAACCTTCTATACGCCCTTTCTGACGCTCAGATAATCGTCTATAATTCTTTATAATCCAAACCTCACTCCTATCTTCGAGACAAATGGTATTCTCATTATCATTAAAAAGATCTGAAGCCGGAACACCCATGCCCTTTGCTATTTTTCGTATATTACTTTCCCGCACATCATAATCTTCCTTCTGTCCCAAACTCCATAATGTGCTTTCCGGAATACCACTTCGTTTTGAAAATTCGTAGCGTGTCATACCTGTTTCCGCTAAAAATTCAAGATACTGGTTTCTAACAGATTTACTAATGGCAGACACCCCCTTTTTCCTCTGAGACAAGTATAACTTGACATAAGAAAAAGATATAGAACACATATTTCGGTGTATTTCCACGATTTATCGGCGTATTTTTTATAAAGTTCTTTGTTTTATTCAACAAATATTTTACAAAATAAAAAGAGAAAAGATGATAATTACAGTTTCGATAACCATTACTCATCTTTTCTCTCAGTTTTCCGCCAATCCCACCAAATAAGGTCGGTTTAACCATACCTAAAATAGTACAATGCACCAATTTAATAAATTGTGTTTTTTTAACTGTTTATCACATTTTCCCATCATTTTTTACTCCAATCTGTCGTTAGTGCTGTCATACCATATCTACAAAGTATCTTTTTACCATTTTTACATTTTATAAGTATGGCTATAACATACTTATAGGAGGTGGCGCTATGGCTCTCAACCCAAAACAGTTTGGCACTGTTATGAAAAATGCCCGTATGGATAAAAAACTCACACAAGCTGAATTGGCTGAAATTCTTGATCTTTCATTATCATATTTGAAAGACTTGGAGCGCTTTAAGAATACTCCCAGCCTTGAGGTTTTTGCCAAAACCATACAATATTTTAATTTATCTGCTGATACTGTAATTTATCCAGATAAAAACCTGAACAACAGTACATACCAAAAATTACAAAGACATCTACTTCAATGCGATGAGAAACAGCTTAAAACTCTCCTCGCAATCGCAGAAGCTGTCCTATCAGTCGATGACACTCGCACAGACAATTCTGATATTTAATTTTTGCTCTAATATTCAAGGTTCGTTTTGTCATAAAATGAACCTTTTCTATTATTTATTCAACTGTTCAAAAATATCATTTGCCACACTATCTTTTTCAATAATTCCCATACCACACAATAAGAACAGACAATCTATATATCCCTGACAATAAGCCTGTTGAGCCTCTAGTGATGCATTATCTTCCAAGCATTCTATCCATTTCTGAATAATTCTTTGTTCGGTTTCCTTCATATGCTTCATCCGCTCTTTTCCAATCGCCTGTATCTTTTCCAATTCATTTTTAGCATTTTTCTGTCCTGGTATCTGAATTATTGATTTTTTCGATAAATTTTCGCCACGCAATTGTTGCATAAATTTCGCCACTTGGTTCCATATCTGATCACTTTCCATATTTTCGCCTCCATTCTTGTATGTAGTATTTACATATTTAGAATTGTTACACCACACAGTTAAAAACGGATTTTAATCACAAGGCATATTTCTTACGCTTGTAATATTTTAATTATTACACGCGTAAGATAAATAGTCAAGTTTTTATTTGACTTTGTATATAGTGGGCTTTATAATAAAATATGTATATTACACTCGTAAGAATTAGGAGGTGTCTACATGAGTGCATTACCACAAATATCAGAAGCTGAATATGAAGTGATGAAAATTGTTTGGAAGTATGCTCCTATTAACACAAATGAGATTACTGAAAAACTTTTAGCAACATCTTCATGGAGTGCAAAAACTATACAAACCTTAATCAAACGCCTTGTTAATAAAGGAGTTCTGACCTACGAAAAAGATAGCCGGGTATTCGTTTATTCACCTTTAGTGAAAGAATCTGATTATATTGATCAAAAAAGTAAATCTTTTTTAGAACGATATTTTCATGGGGATATCACCGCCATGTTATCCACATATATTGAAAATGACCACTTATCCGAAACAGAACTGGAAGATTTACGCTCTCTTCTTTCCAAAAAAGATCCTACAGGAGGTTCCACGCATGGATGAATTTATAACCCATTTTTTATTATGCAATATTGTTATCAGTATTATTATTGGCATTTTTTTAGTATCCAAGTGGATCTTTAAAAACACTCTGACAAGCCGGATGCAGTATAATTTATGGTATTTTTTACTTGTTCTGCTTTTAACACCATTTTTCCCAGTACAAAGTAAACAGTTTCCTGACCTTTTTTCCTGGCTCAATCATGTAATTATATCACCGGCATTTCAAACAGATCAAAATAAAACCGTAGTCTCCCCTGCAACCCTCTCCAATTCTTCTGACTGGATGAACGAATTTACTATCTCTGTAAATTCCAGCACTCCGACAATTATCAGAAGCATTTTGTTATGTGTATGGATTGCCGGTATGTTTGTAGTGCTCGTGTTGGTACTAAAGTCCTCACTGCAATTGCGTTCTTTAAAAAGATCCGCACTTCCTCTTCAAAATACCACTATATGCAAACTATATAAACAATGTTTATTCGAGATGAAAATCACAAGGAATATCCCCATTTATAGCACTGCTTTCCTAAAAACACCTATTATTACAGGCATTTTTAAAACCAGAATTTATATGCCAATTCATCTGATATCGGATCATCAGAAAACGGATGTGCGCTATATCTTGCTGCACGAATTACAACATTATAAACACAAAGACTCTCTTGCCAATTATCTAATGTTTCTTACAGCAATACTATATTGGTTTAATCCTATCGTCTGGTATGCGTTAAAAGAAATGCGTAATGATCGAGAGATTGCCTGCGATACTTCCGTTTTAAAAATGCTTGATGAATGCGATTATGAAAAATATGGAAATACACTGATTAATTTTGCTGAGAAGATTTCCTCTTCTCCTTTTCCGTTTGCTGCAGGTCTTGGTGGAAATATCAAACAGATAAAACGGCGTATCATTAGCATTGCTTCTTATAAAAATCCCTCTTTTCATAAGAAGGCAATTGGAATTATCGCCTTTATGCTGATTACTGCTGGAATTATAAGTTTTACTCCTTTTATTTCATCCTATGCTGCTATCAACGATCAATATAACTGGAATTATTCTTCAGAAAATATAACGCAGACCGATCTTTCTTCATACTTTAAGAATTATGAAGGCAGCTTTGTTTTATTTAATTCCAATCGTGATAGCTGGACTGTGTATGACATGGAACATGCCACCCATCGTATATCTCCAGACTCCACTTATAAAATATATGATGCACTTTGGGGATTAGAGGAAAATATTATTACACCACAAAACTCCCTACTTATATGGGATGGAAAAGACTATCCTTTTGAAGCATGGAATACTGATCTGACACTAGATTCTGCTATGGCAGCCTCTGCTAACTGGTATTTCCAGACAATAGATGAACGTCTTTCCCTTACTCGTATTCAAAATTATCTAAACAAAATTGAATATGGAAATAAGAATATAATGGGCGGATTATCTTCCTATTGGCTAGAATCCACCTTAAAAATTTCTCCTGTAGAACAAGTGGAACTTCTGAAAAAATTACAAACCAACAATTTAGAATTCCATTCCAACAACCTTCAGGCAGTAAAGAATTCCATTCTTCTTTCATCTGTCAATGATAAGAAACTTTACGGGAAAACCGGTACCGGACGCATAGATGACAAAGATGTGAACGGTTGGTTCGTAGGTTATATCGAAACAACAAATAATACCTGCTTTTTTGCCACCAATATCAGTGCAAATAGTGATGCTACTGGAAATAGTGCAGCACAAATCACCATGTCTATCTTATCTGACATGAATATCTGGAGACAATAAAAATTTCACATGTCTTTTAATTATCAAAGAGATTGGATAAACATACATTATAATTCTTTACCCAATCTCTTTATTTTTTCCTTATTCCGTGAAACTTACCATAGTGTTACATCCCTTTTTTTTCAGCAATAATACCTGCTGGAAACTGATTTTCGCAATACATTTTATTTCACCCACTAGGTTAAACAAAATTTTGTTTTTTTACTGTATCATCATGCATTATCCTGTATAATGAAAGTATCAAAAGATAGGCGGAGGCAGTGCAATGAAGAAAATACACATTGAATTCAGCGATGAGCGGCTCATTACTCCCAGTGGTCTGGTATTCGTAGGGCAAATACTTGGAAAAAGCAGTTTTGTTAAAAAAATCAACCGTGCTCCAATTTCAAAAGATTATCTGCAGAAACAGATAAAAAATGGAGACGTGCTCCTCACCTATATTGGTATGCTCTGTCAGGGAAAACCCCAGTATGAGGCTGTCCGTGAAATGATGGATGACCCTGACTACTACAAATACGCATTAGGCATCTCCTATGCGATTCCTTCCGCCGAAACACTCCGTCAGCGTTTTGACATGATCGGGGATTCCCTGCGCAAAGACATCCAGCAGGCAAATGTCGACATGCTGCGTGAAATGCACATAGAGCCGACAGCCCTGGATAACGGCTTTGTTCCTGTCGATATTGATGTAACCCCCTTTGACAATTCGAAATCCAATAAGGAAGGCGTATCCCGTACCTACAAGGGTTTTGACGGATATGCACCAATTATGGCATATATCGGCACAGAAGGATACCTCGTCAATCTTGAACTGCGGATTTGGAAACAGCACTGCCAGAAAGAAACTCCTGATTTCCTGAGAGAGACCATTGAACTGTGCAGACAGCTGACGGAAAAACCACTGCTCATCCGGCTGGATTCCGGCAACGATGCATCTGAAAACATAGGCATCTTTATGGAAGAAAGCTATAAATACAACAATGTGTCTTTCATCATAAAACGGAATCCCAGACAGGAAAGTAAAGAAGAATGGCTGGAATCCGTCAGGGAATGCTGCCAGAATATCCAGCATCCACGTGATGGGAAAACTGTTTATATCGGACAGACCTTCCGGAATGTGACATATTCCCTTTCTGATAACGAGGAGAAAACTGTCGGAATACGCACAATTTATGAGATCACGGAAAGAACCATTGACCGATATGGGCAGTATTTTATCGTACCCGATATAGAACTGGGCACATACTGGACAAACACTTCCCTGCCAGACGAAACAGTCATTGATCTTTACCATGCCCACGGAGAAAGTGAGCAGTATCACAGTGAAATCAAGACGGACATGGATGTTGAAAGACTCCCGTCGGGAAAGTTTGAGAGCAACAAACTGGTGCTGGAGCTGACAATGATCGCATATAATATCCTTCGAATCATAGGGCAGGAATCGTTGAAAAAGAAGGATGCTCCCGGCCGGAAGAAAATACATCGCCGAAGAATACGTACGGTGATCAGTAATCTTATGCAGTTTGCGGGACATCTGACAGAACATGCCGGCCGTCTGGTACTGTCCATTGGAAGGAGTAATCGCTGGAGATTTACTTTCAAGCGTCTTTATGACAGCTTTGCATTCATCACCTGACAACAGGTAGCTGAATATGGCAATGGCAGCTGCACACAAATGGTGCAGTCTGTTTTTTTGAACGCAAAATTATGCAGCATTTTCAAAATTTAGCGTACAATAACAAATATGGCAAACATTTCCTGTGTGCCTTTTCATTTTGAAACAAGGTTCACGGATTCAGGTAACAGTTAAATAAATCTATAGTTAATACTCACTCTCTTATTCATGTTACTAATATAAATAGTAAATCTATTAGTTAGTACTCTAACATGAATGATCCTTTTTCCTACGCAACAGCAATCAAACAAAATGTTTGAACATTGAAAATCCAATGACAAATGGTTCATACCATTTATTTTTTACCTGCTCTACATCATGCCTTACTGCTTAACAAATTTTGTATTTAACAAAATTGTGCACAGTGCGGCATTACAAATGAATTTAGTTAGTGGGAGTACTACACCTTATTTCATTGTTTATCTCAAATGACTAACTTCTTAAGAAATGTTACTGTAAGCAAAGAATAGACTGCGTATTTACTTCAACAGAGATCTGGTTTTAAATGAATTTAATTAATGAAACGATACAATCGGTGATCAAGTGAGGTGTGACGGTACACTTAAAACGACTGGTGTGCATATCTGCACAACATTTATATAATGGTTGTGAGTAGAAGCTACAAGATTTAATTAAATTTAATGCGTATTAACTACAGAATTTCTTATGATTTTATACTTATTATATTTATATCCTTTATCGGGTATGTAAAAAAGCCTTATTTTATCTATGATTGAGACATATCAGCAAGGACAACTTCCGCAAGCATTATAATTTCTAAATGATAATTCAACTAAAAGTTCCTCGTCATATTAATAGTCGCCTGAAAACGGAATTCCCTGTCGTCGGTGAAAAATCCGTATAGACCATGATATTTTTCCATGACGGAAATCATGCTCTGAACGCCAATTCCGTGGCCGGGACGATATGATACAGGAATACCGTCTTTAAAGACAGGTGCATATTTTGGAGATGAGCAGTAGTTGTTTGCAATATTTATACATAGCTGTTCATTTTTTTCATAAATTTTTAAATTGATATAGCGTTGTTCAGTTTCAGAAATGTGTGTGCATGCATTGAGGGCATTTTCAAGAGCATTTGCAAGCAGGCTGCATAAATCTGCTATTTTAAATGAATCAAAATTTGATGCGGTGACATTAAAATTAACAGTTATGTTTTGGGCAGCAGCTTTGTCGGCATATGATGACAAAATCAGATTTATCGCTTCGTTGCTGCAATATCTGATAAAACGGCTGTTTTCAAGTCCGGTGCATATTTCATCAATATAAGAGAGAGCCTGTGAAGTTTCGTTATTTTCAATACAGTTTTTTATAAAATTCATATGGTGACGCAGGTCATGTCTGTATATAGAAGACTGTTTTTGCGAAAAGGACAGCTGTTCTATTTCTTTTGCAGCTTGTGAAGTTGCCGTCGTGAGCAGCAGATTTTCGCGTTCAGCTTTATTTTTTTCATCAGAAAATTTTAACGACAACATTGATAATATAAAATAAAATACAACAATAAAACTGTCCATAAAATCTATGACAACAGCTCCGCCTGTATACAGCAAATCAGTGTATACAGTAAATGCGTATTCCAGAATATAATAAGCCAGAGGAAGCATGAAAAATAATAACAAAGCTTTCTTTGATTCATATTTCAGGCGGATTATGTACGGAGACATATATTTGATAACGAGAATCATAAGCGGAATTGTGACAAGAATGGAAACAGTATCAGAAACCAGAGTATTACCGTCAAAAAATGATGCTGCAAGAGTTCCAAACCATTTTCTTGGTGTGCATAAAAGATATGCGGCAAGAACTGAGGTTACGGAAATTAATATATTTTTGTGAAAAGAAAAACATATTAATAAAATAAGCGGAATGTGTATAAGGAGAGGATAACATTTATAAAGAACTGTTTCACCGAGGACAAGATAGAAAACAGCCTGAATTAACGCAAATAAAATAAGTGTAATTATATAAAAGCTGCTGTATTTTTTCCAGCTTATATCTGCGAGACATAATGATACAACGATTCCGAAAATTAATACAAATATATAGTTGGTTATATTTAAAATGACAGAAATATCCATATTTTCAGTCCTCCATCTGGAATGCGAGATAATGTCGTTTAATATCGGCAACTCTTCGTTGTGCAAGTGGAATTATAAGTGAATTCTGCATATAAATATCTGTGGCGTCAATGTGTCGTATATAATTCATATTTACGAGAAAAGAGCGATGAACGAGAATAAATTCATGGTTGTTTAAAAGAAATTCGCATACATTTGAAAATTTATCCGTACATTCGATTTTTTCATCGTTTTTTAAGTGATATATGACATGATGTTTTTGTGCTTCGACACAGATAATATTTGATAACATAATTTTGTGTACACCAATATTGCTCTTTATTACAACATATTTTTCTTGTTCATATTTTCTTTTTTCGGCAATTTCGTTAATTGAATTTAAAAGACGATTTTTGTCAACAGGTTTTAATATGTAATCAGTTGCTTTGACACAGTAGCTTTCAACAGCGAATTCAGGTGAAGACGTAAGAAAAATAATATCGGAAGCTTTGTCAAAACTGCGTATTTCGGTTGCAAGATTCATACCGCTTAAGACGGGCATGACAATATCAAGAATATATATGTCGAATTTTTCTTTTTGTATAATAGAGGCAAGTTCTACACTGCTTCCGAATTTTGAAATATAAATATCGTATTTTTTTTCTTCAAAATAGTTATTTAGTATTTCGCAAATGTTATTAAGTTCCGCAATATCGTCATCACAAACAGCAATTTTCATATGTAATCTCCGTAAATCCCGGTATGTCAAAAATTCTTTAATTGTTAAAATACCGAATAATAACAACATTATAACCCGCACCGATAAAAAATTCTAGTCACTCTACGCATCGTCGATTGAAAAAATTCATTTAAAATCGTAAGATTTTCATATAGAGATTTTCATATAGCAAAAAATAAATTATAAAATTGCGGAGGTATGATATGGATTCTGAAAAAATGGGAAAGTATATTGCAAAGTTAAGAAAACAAAAAAATATGACACAAAAAGAACTTGCAAAAGTATTCGGAATTACGATTGTTGAATTAATTAACAGCGGTAAAGATAATACCGATGCAGATAAGAATTACGCAGATTGCGAAGAGGAAAAGCGGGAACTTGCATTATATAAGGAAGAGATTGAAAAATATAATATGAGAAGAAAAAAGTTACATAAAAGTATAACTATTATATGTGTTGCTGTCGGCATTGCACTGATAACATCAGGAATATATTTTTTAAAGAATCCATACATGCAGACGTCTGAAGCCGTTCGCGGAAGTATTGACGGTCCCACAGCGGTTTATTTTGTGAAAAAACAGCCCGCAGTAGGAAGCGTCATATCCTGCATAACAGGAATTGTATGTATTGCGGCAGGAGTTGCCTTGACTGTAAAAGATACTCGTAATACATCAAAAATCAGATAACTTTATAGCCCATTTCTTTTATGGTGCGAATATCCTCATCCATTGAAATTCCTTTTACGGTCAGCATATTTCCCGTGATTGTCGCATTGGCACCTGATTTGAAACATGAAAAGCCGCTGTCGGGAAGATAATTTCTGCCTGCGGCTAATCTTATATATTGTTTTGGAAGTATAAAACGATAGAGAGCGGTTATTCTTAAAATTTCTTCTTTTGTAAGCGGAGCAAAATCGCCCATAGGTGTACCTTTTATTGGATTTAAAAGATTAATCGGCACAGATGTGACATCAAGGTCACGCAGCGTGAATGCCATGTCGATGCGGTCTTTCATTGTTTCACCGACACCGAAAATACCGCCGCTGCAAACTTCAAGCCCTGCTTTTTTTGCCGCAATTATTGTGGCGATTTTTTCGTCATATGTATGGCTTGTACACAGGTACGGAAAATATCGTCTTGATGTCTCAAGGTTGTTATGTATTCTTACAACGCCTGCTTCTTTAAGCTTTTTGAATTGATCTTCGCCCAGAAGACCGAAAGATGTACAGACCGAAAGTTTAGTATCACGGCAGATTGCTTTGATTCCGTTGCATATTTTGTCAATGTCTTTGTCGCTTACGCGTTTTCCGGATGATACCAGACAGTAGTGGCGTATGTCGTGAAGATTACGGAGTCTTGCGTGTCTTAAAAGAAGTTCCGGTGAAATCATTGCATGGGCTTTGACGGGAATCTTTGCACATGTTGACTGTGAACAGTAAACGCAGTTTTCGGAACATTTTCCGCCTTTTACATTGACAACGGCACATATGTCAAAGTCATTTCCAAAAAATGTGTGCTGTATTTCATCGGCGGCTTTGCACAAATCATCAAGGTCTGCTTCGGAAAGAAACAAAGCATCGTCGATTGTAATTAACCCGCCTGATATTACTTTATCTTTTAAATCATTTATTGTCATAAAAATAACCTGCTTTCTGATAAAAATATTAACTGGTAAAACAATCATAATATAAAAAATATTAATAAATGATATTATAATCAGTAAAATGTATATTGTCAACGAAATGTAAACTACAATGAAATAAAGGTTGACAATCAAGAGAGCGTTTATTATACTTGCTTTAGACAAAATATATACGAGTGAGGTATAATAAAAATGGAAACACCAACAAAACCAGTAGCGGGTGCAAAACCTGCATTTACAACACAAAGCTTAGTCATGATGGCTATATTTGCTGCAATTTTATGTATTTCTGCATATATCAGCATACCGATTCCAGTTCCCGGAGCACCGCATATTACACTGCTTAACTTTGTAATTCTTCTTATTGCATTGTTATTTCCGCTTCAGCAGTCATTTTTTATCATTCTTGTATGGATGCTTCTCGGTGTGGTAGGACTTCCTGTATTTATCGGTGGCGGTGCCGGAACAGGTTATTTAATCGGACCATGGGGCGGTTATACTGCAACATTTATTCTCGTTGCTGTAATTCTTCCGCTTATCAGAGGTAAAAAATATAACCGTATAAGATACACGCTTTCTGCTATTGCAGGTGCGTTGATTATTGACATTCTTGGAATGTTCTGGCTTATGGCACAGAATCATCTTAATTTACAGAGTGCGTTTTTAATCGGATTTGTGCCGTTTATTCCGCTTGATTTGGTAAAATCAATAGTTGCGGCTCAGATAGTTCCCGCATTTAAAAATATTATTAAAAATTAACGGTTTTGTCAGTGCTTTCAAAAAACAAGTACGAGGCATAATTATGGATAATATTTATACAGTTATAAGAATTGACGAACCTGATTTCGGGTGCGAAGGTCTTCCTGACGGAGCGGTTTACAAAGACATTGTAAGAATTAAGGATAGTTCGGGCAATGAAAAGCAGCTTGAAATCGCGGATGCGTATTTATATGAAAATGATATTAACGAGGGGGACAGCGTGATTATATCGGATGGAAGTATTGTAAAGGTGTAAACTAAACGGAACATGATTTATGGAGAAAACTTCATTTATCATGTTCCTTTTTTATTTACGCGTGTAACGAGCCAAAGTCCGTGCTTGCACGAGACCTTGGCGA
>ERZ772897.47-NODE-47-length-122491-cov-16.077567_pt1 | contig 122491 bp, 104 predicted proteins | sample MGYA00512125_ERZ772897 | MGnify/ENA primary metagenome ERZ772897 (study PRJEB29015, sample SAMEA2737660) | human gut metagenome | biome: human gut; feature: human-associated habitat; material: faeces | place: China | collected 2012 ... | reverse complement strand
TGTGTGTTAGACTTCATTGTAGATACCTCTCTGTTCAATAAGATTTTTACTAACCGCCAAGTCAGTAGTCTTATTGTACTCTGAGGTATTTTCAATTTTCAACATCCACATTTTTTATTATACAGGAAGCTCCTAATCAGATAATTTTAATTATTCTTGAATAGCATTCCATCCACTATGTATATCCATTCTTTAATCTTTTTCTCAATATTTCTATCAAAACATTTAACAAACTAATTCCATGTGCAATTATGAATGCTATAAGAATTTTTTTTAGTTTAAACAATAAAAAAAATATTTCTATGAATATTTGAATAACATATATTCTACAAACCATCATACGAAAATATTTATTTTCTTTTTTCTCAATTTTACGAGTTTGCGTTTCAACCGGTGAAAGAGCTAATAAAGCAATAAACATAATAAATTCTAAAGCTACCATATATGATTGCCCGTCTATATGAATTGAAATAGACTCTCGTACCAAAAATACAACACCGACCAACAAACCACTTGAAAGTAACATGCAGTTTACATACCGTTTCGCATGACCCCCCCCCAGAGTACACTCTCAACGGTATAAAACTAATACAAAACCCCATGATTTCCCACCATGCATCCATTAATGCCGCAATGCATATTGTTAAAATAACAGCAATGATTTTTTCAAACAATATGTAATATCCGTATTGATAAATTTCTCTATCGGATACTGAAATCCTCTTATTATGTATCTGATAATTCACAATATCATTTATCCATCTTTCAATCATATATTCAATTATAAATTTTTCTTGAATTTTTCTGCTTTCTCAGGAAACTCAGGTTGGTGATAAAACCAAACACATGCTTGATTTGCATTTACCAGCACAGTCAATAACGCAAGTCCATTTAAAATCCCTATTTTTCTTATTTTCTTCATAATGAGCTTCATTTAATAAAACCTCCCTTAAGATATTTTAATCATTGTTACACAATCAATAATTAAACGCAACAAAAGGAGAATTTTTTGTTGTTTTAGAGGAATCTTTTGTTCTTTTTTAATCACCAAAGCCCAACAATTCGACTCTATTAATTTTTTCATATAAAATCAGTAACTCAAACTTCCCACACCAAGAACTATAATATGCCCAGACTGTTTCGGATGTTCCGGGGTATTGAATATGATTTTTGGCTTTTAAGAGCCTGAATACCCGAAGCTGTGTCTGGAAATTGCCTTGTCACTAACGGCTTGCGGGTGCATTCTTCTTGGGAGCCAAAAATCATATTGAAAACCGTGCCACATCCGAAACAGTCTGGGCACAATTTATTTTCTGGTGTGGGAAGTTTGAGTCAGTAATATTATATTATCGACCGAAGATCACTGTCGTCTCGAATACCCCATCAGAATATTCCTGTTGCATATATCCATTGTGCTTTTCTATGATTGCTTTAACATTTTGAAGACCTATACCATGTGGTTTTTCCATATCTTTTTTTGTTGATAACAATAAACCATTTTTCTTATGAGGTACACCTTCATAAGTATTTTCAATTCTAATTACAGAAAACAGACCTTGATTTTGCATAAACATAGTAACATACACTTTTCTCACTTTACAACATTTCGAGGCCTCTAACGCATTATCAAATAAGTTGCCTAAAAGAACCGTCAATTCCATTTCTTTTAAAAATTCAATCTTATAACCATTTTCTACAAATATCTCTACATCTACCTGTTCTTTCGCCGATCTTTCTTTAAATTCTATCAAAAGTGCATTCAAAAAATCGTTGGCACATATTCTCTCTTTCTTCCCTTTTGCAAACTCAATCTGTAATTCCAACAAAACATCCTTAATTTTTTCTGTCTCATTACTTTCTGTATATATCCATATCTGTTTCAAATAATAATTCATATCATGAATTATTTCTTTATATTTTTGATCCAGTCTTTCTATACTTTCATAGTGTTTCTTCACCTCCATATACTTCACCTTACTAATTTCCTGCATCATTTGATATCCCTTTATTTTACTATATTTGCTAAACACATAAAACAAACTAACATTTCCAATAAGTAATAGAATATAAAAGAAGATAAGAAGGATATCCATTCCAGAATTTACTTTTTCTCCTCTGACATACGGAATCGCAAACATAATACCTATGCTGGCGATAGGTACTATAATGTAATGAATAAATAGTTTGATTTCCAATTTTTCTGTTGAGTATTTAGAAAACTCTTTCACTATTGACAACATCAAGAAATAAATAATTTTTATAGTCAATATACTACTGATCATTGAAAACTCATTTTCAAAAGCTTTATCTACCGGAACATCAACCGATAACTTCTGCAATAATGAAAAAATCATTTCCGCACTTGCAGCAAGAAAAAAAATCATCAACCAATGAATTATTTTATCCCATAATTTCCCATGAAAAAACACCAAAACAATCAGCAGATATAAAAAAGCTGCAATAAATATATTTATAATATTACTTTGTCGCAGATTCATCGCAACATTAACTAAAACTATAATAAAATATCCAATATATAATTTATATTTTGACTGAAAATAATATCGAATTTTATAAAACGCTTTATAAAAGTTAAATGCTAAATAAATTTCGAGCATACATGATATTACTATACATATTTTATAAACTTCTATGTAAGTCATTTTAGTTTCTCCCTGTATTTTAAATTAATATATTGTGTGAAATCTTTTGAAAACTCGTCTAATTTTCCCCTTGATACTGATAACATTTTTCCATCCACACATATATATTCTTTTTTTATATTAAACTCTGTTACATACCTCAAATTAATTAAATAACTAGAATGAGGACAAGTAAAACCGATTGGATATAACCTTTCCAATAACCATTGAAAATTATATGGTGTAATCAACTTTGCATCTAAAAATCTTTTTTGACAATCCTTATTCAAATGAAGAACACTTCCTTTTTTATGATGAGTAAAATACACAATATCCATTGTTCTTACAATAATTTTTTCTCTCTTATAAGATGCTTCTATAGTAAAACAAGCTTTTTGCCGATCCATTTCTTCGAATATATCACAAATATCACGAAATGTTGTTTCTTTATCTGCCTGCTTTAGTAAAAAACGGTATGGTGATATTTTAATAGTTTCCGGTGTAGGCATAAAAATTCCTGAGCATTGAACCAATACACCTCGATATCCCTTTTCACTTATTAATACTGCAATTTTATTTCCATCCATCCCCTGCAGTTGAATATCCAAAAACAAAGCATCACTATCTAATGGAAAATTTTCCAATAATTCCTCTCCAGAGCAAAACGTAACAAACGATAACTTTCTTCTATTCTGATTACAGCCTTCTATAATACTGATCAGCTCCTGAATATAGTTTCTGTCATCATCACAGATAACAATTTTATACATATAACTCCTCCAGTCACCACTACACTTTATTATACTATAGCAATTTATTATAGCACAATTTTATTATACTTAAAATATCTTTTCTATTATATTTTTATTTTATGTTGACCAATTATACAAGGCTTCTTATCAAAACATAGAAACATACGCATCTTTTTTGTTAACAAAGTAGATTTACATAGAAACATCAAAAAACTTGTCCAATTTAAAAAAATGTGCCGTAAGCCTATATAATAAGACTATACGACACTTTACAAAGCAAGATGAAAATCACACGAATCTATCCCATCTTACACATTATTTTTCAACAAAACTTAAATAATATTCCGAATCCCATCACAAATCCTGCGCGCCACCAGCGGATTATTCATGGTGTACAGATGGATCCCGTCAATGTCACTGACCAGCAGATCAATGATCTGGCTCAGTGCATAGGACATACCGGCATCAAACAGTGCCTTTTTATTATCCTCATATTTATGAATGATCCTCTGAAAACGTTCCGGAAAGGAGGCTCCGCACATAGTTACCATCCGTTTGATCTGGCGTGCATTGATCACCGGCATAATACCCGGAATGATCGGTACCTGGATTCCGGCGATCCGGCAGTCCTCCACAAACTTAAAAAACTGTTCGTTGTCAAAGAATAACTGGGACAACAAAACCTCCGCTCCGGCATCCACCTTTTCCCGGAGATGTCTCATTTCACGGATCTTATTTTCCGACTCCGGATGACATTCCGGATAACATGCTCCCAAAAAACAAAAATCCTCCTTTGGTTTCAGATAACGGATCAGATCGGAAGCATGTTTAAAATCCTCTTTTTCCGGAATATCGGGATTGCGGTCCCCCCGGAGTGCCAGCACATTCTGGATGCCTTCCTCCGTGAGAACCCGCGCAAATTCATCGATCTCCTGTTTGTCATAATGAAGGCAGGTCAAATGAACGACAGGTTCCACATGATACTGATTTTTGATCTTTTTGGCCAGTTCAATGGTACGGTTACAGTTCGAGCTGCCTCCCGCTCCAAAGGTCACACTGATAAAATCCGGATCACATTCACATAAAACCGCCAGTGTCTCATCTATATTTTCCAGATCCTCCGTCTTTTTCGGCGGAAATATTTCAAAGGATAAACTCTTTTTTTCGGAATAGATATCTGATATTTTCATTTCTTTGTCCTGCTTTCTTTTGTTTCTTTCCCTCTCTCATACGGAAAGGAATGGTTTCATTTGCTGATTTTTCCGTCATTCTACTTCTGTCGTATTTCTTTTGCCGCCGCCACCATGTTGCGCAGACTGGCATCGGTCTCCGGCACACCTCTTGTCTTAAGACCACAATCCGGATTGACCCAGAGCTTCTCCGGACTGATCTTGGTCAGCATCCGCTCCAGTGCACGCACCATCTCCTCCACTGACGGCACTCGTGGAGAGTGAATATCATAAACGCCCGGTCCCACCTCTGTCTCGAAATGATTCTCCCGCAATGCATCTAAGATCTGCAGATCAGAACGGGATGCCTCGAAGGTGATCACATCCGCATCCATATCATCAATGGCAGGGATAATATCCGTAAACTCACTGTAGCACATATGGGTATGAATCTGTGTCTCCGGCTTCACCCCGCTGTGGGTCAGACGGAATGCCGGGATTGCAAAATCAAGATATTCCGTATACCAGTCTGATTTTCGTAACGGAAGCTTTTCACGCAGAGCAGCCTCATCAATCTGGATCATCTTAATTCCACTTTTTTCCAGATCAAGCACCTCATCACGAATGGCCAGTGCAATCTGGGAAATAGATTCTTTGATAGAGATATCCTCTCTAGGGAAGGACCAGTTTAATATGGTCACAGGTCCGGTGAGCATTCCCTTCATAATCTTCTCTGTCTGGGACTGTGCATAGACAGACCATTCTACCGTAATCGGTTTTTCTCTGTACACATCTCCCCAGATGATCGGCGGCTTCACACAACGCGTACCATAGGACTGTACCCATGCCTTCTCGGTAAAAAGGAATCCTCCCAATGCCTCGCCAAAGTATTCCACCATGTCGTTTCGCTCATACTCACCATGCACCAGTACATCCAGTCCGATCTCCTCCTGCCACTTGACACATTCCGCGATCTTCTTCTGATTAAATGCCACATATTCTTCTCTTGTAATCTCCCCCCTGCGGAATGCAGAACGATTCGCCTTGACATCCTTTGTCTGTGGAAAAGAACCAATGGTTGTGGTCGGGAATTCCGGCAGACCGAGAACCTTTTTCTGCAGAGCCTGACGTTCACTCCGCTTTGGCAGTCTGGTATAATCCTGATCTGTGACCTTTGATAATCTCTCGGTAACCTCCTGCTTTTGACAATCTCTGTCTCCTGCAAAAAGTCTGCGGTTTTTCTGATATGCCGGGTTGTCCTGGCAGGATGTCTGATCTGCCAGTTCACTCAGCTCTTTTAATTCCAAAAGCTTCTCCTGTGCAAATGCAAAGTAAGCCTTATATTCTCCGGAAAGCTTCTCCTCATACTGCAACGTATACGGAACGTGAAGCAGAGAGCATGAAGTGGAGAGTACCGTCTGAATTTTCTTATCCTTTAATTCTTTTAAAACAGACAGCGTTTTTTCATAATGATTTTTCCAGATATTTTTGCCATTGACCAGTCCCGCAAAAAGCACCTTCTCCTGTGGAAATCCGTATCGCCCGATCAGATGACCGGTCTCTTTGCCTTCCAGAAAATCAAGACCGATTCCGTCAAATGGCATCCGGATCAGCTCCTGATAAATATCCCTGACATCTCCAAAATATGTCTGCAGCAAAATTTTACAGTTTCCCTTATCTGCCAGGATCTTGTCATAAATCCGATGGAATAATGCGATATCCTCCAGGCTCATATCCTGTACCAATGCCGGCTCATCAAACTGTACCCATGCGATCTGATCGTTTTCACATTTTTTCACAATATCCTGATATACCGTCACAATATCATCCACAAAATCACCGGCTGTTTTCTTTCCGGTATAACGGGTGAGCTTTAATATAGTATAGGCACCAATGATCACGGGCTTTGTCTCAATTCCCAGTGCCTTTGCTTCCTCGTATTCATCCCATGGTTTTGTTCCGGAAAGGGAAATTTCCGTGTCATCCTCAAGCTCCGGTACAATATAATGATAATTGGTATTAAACCATTTCTTCATGGCAAGTGCCTTCACGTCACCGGATTCCCCCTGATATCCTCTGGCAAGTGCAAAATATGTATCCAGCCGGGAAAGCTTCAGCTCCTGATATCTCTTTGGCACAATTCCCAGCAAAACTGCTGTGTCCAGAACCATATCATAAAACGAAAAATCATTACTGGAAATAAAATCAATCCCTGCTTTTTTCTGCGAGTTCCAATGCTGCTTCCGAAGTTCTGCAGCCGTCTGCAGTAATTCCTCCGCTCCGATTTCCTTCCGGAAATACTCCTCCGAAGCAAATTTTAATTCTCTTAAGCTTCCGATTCTTGGATAACCGATCACTGATGTCTTCATATTCGTCCTCCTTTTTTCGCAGACTGCCCGTACCCGATTGTTACACAGGCTCCTTCTGCTGCCAGATTTAATTTGTTCCTTATGATGACATCATTATACGTTTCCATTAGGCATTTGTATAATACATAAAAAATGGGTTGTTCATAGCTTTAAACTATATACAACCCATTTCGACTATCCCAAATACTTCCGCAACGCCTCCAGATATGTAGCTGCCAGTCTGCCGGGAACTGCTTTCCTATGAGTAATATAACCGATCCGCATATCTCCCTCGTCCTGCAGAGGCACCGCAATGATATCCTTACCGTTGAGCTTCTTATCGATCACACCGCTGCAGACGGTATACCCGTTCAATCCGATCAGCAGATTAAACAGCGTAGCCCGGTCTCTGACCCTGATGTTTTTCTTTCTTTCCGAAGTTGAAAATATCTCCTCCGAAAAATAAAAGGAATTGTGCTCGCCCTGCTCAAAGGACAGATACGGATATTCCTCCAGCTCCTGATTCGTGATCACCTGCCGGTACGCCAGAGGATGCTTTCTGCTGATAAAAACATGGGGCTTTGCCACAAATAATTCGTGAAACTCCAGATCATTTGTTTTCAGGATCTTGCGAAGCACCGTCTCATTAAAATCATTCAAAAACAAGATTCCGATCTCACTTCTCATGTGAGCCACATCCTCGATGATCTCATAGGTCTGGGTCTCCCGGAGACTGAAATCGTACTCCTCCTGTCCATACTCCTTGATCAGATCTACAAAGGCATTGACCGCAAAGGAATAATGCTGTGTGGACACACAAAACTGCTTTTTTCCACCGCCGTTTCCCTTGTATTTGTCCTCCAGAATCGATGCCTGTTCTAACACCTGTCTTGCATACCCCAGAAACTCCTCGCCCTCCCCGGACAACAGAATTCCCTTGTTGGTTCTCTGAAAGATCACCAGATTCATTTCCTTTTCCAGCTCATGAATAGCATTGGTCAGACTCGGCTGGGAAATATATAATTTCTTTGCGGCCTCCGTGATGGTTCCTGTCTCAGCCACAGTAATCGCATATCGAAGCTGTTGAAGTGTCATATGATTTCTCCATTCTACACTCTTGTCATAGACTCATTATATCTCAAAATCCATACAGACTCTCGTCTTGGTATAAGGACGCACCTTGCTGTCCGCTACCTTTACATGCTCCGGATGAACCGCATATCCCTTCAGTGCCTCCTCATCTACAAGCGTAGTATCAAGCATCACATCTGCATTGGAGGATGCCAGCCCCTGCGTCTGTACATGTACCTCTGTCAGTCCCGGAACCTTGCCTGCAAGACCTTCCAGTCCCTCCTTGATCCCAGCCTTAACAGTCTGTTTCTCTTCTTCTGATAATTCATCCTTTAACTGCCACAAAATAATATGCTTTACCATTATACTTCCTTCCTCTCTATTTTTATATTCCGAGAATCTTCTCTGCCTTCTCTACTTCCTCCAGGGTCGGTGTCCGTACCCCCTCCAGTGGATAGACAATCCCCAGATTCTCCCATTTAAAAAGCCCCAGCGTATGATACGGCAGGATCTCCACGCGCTCCACGCTGGTCCACTGATCCAACTTCGCCCTGAGCGCCCGTAAGCCCTCCTCATCATCTGTCAGAGCCGGCACCAGTACATGACGGATCCACATGGCTTTGCCATGATCACTGAGCCAGTCTGCCAATGCCAGAATATTCTCATTAGTCTGCCCAGTCAGTGCTTTATGCTTCTCCGGATCCATTTCCTTGATGTCCAGCATTACCAGATCCGTAACCTCCATAAGCTTCTCAAATTTATCCATAAACTCCGGTGAATCCGGATCAAAAGGATTGGCACTGGTGTCCAGTGTGGTGTGGATGCCCTTCTCCTTTGCCAGCGTAAAAAGCTCTGTCAAAAAATCGATCTGCAGTAACGGCTCTCCGCCACTGACGGTCAGGCCGCCGTTGTCCTTCCAATAGCTTTTGTAACGATATGCCTTTGCAAATACTTCCTGAGCTGTCTTTTCCTCTCCTTCATCCAGCTTCCAGGTCTCCGGATTGTGGCAGTATTTGCACCGCATGCGGCAGCCCTGCAGAAACACCACATACCGCACTCCCGGTCCGTCCACCAGACCAAAAGTCTCCACGGAATGAATCCGCCCCTTTACCTGTCCCATGTTCTCTCTCCTTTTCCTGCAAACAGATCACTACTGACACCCACTGCATTTCTCAGCAGTCGGCTGCTCTCTGTCTGCCTCTCTTTTCTCTTTTATACAGCACAAACCTTGCGTCTCGGTTTTATTGTACACCAAAACGCAAGGTTTGTATGCATTTATTCTCACGAAGACAAGGGATTCGCTTTTCCCTGCTGCCCTCGCTTGTTTCTAAAATTTCTGACTACATCTGTGCATGGCAGGTTCTGGAAATAACATCCATCTGCTGCTCCTTAGTCAGATCAATAAACTTAACGGCGTAACCGGATACACGGATCGTAAAGTTAGCATACTCCTCTTTCTCCGGATGCTCCATTGCATCAATGAGCTTCTCCTTGCCAAATACATTGACATTAAGGTGATGTGCTCCCTGATCAAAGTAACCGTCCATAACCTGTACCAGATTTGTCTTGCGCTCCTCTTCCTCATGTCCAAGTGCGTCCGGATTGATGGTCTGCGTATTGGAGATACCATCCAGAGCCCACTCATAAGGGATCTTCGCAACAGAGTTAAGAGATGCCAGCAGACCATTCTGCTCTGCACCATAGCTTGGGTTTGCTCCCGGTGAAAGTGGCTGTCCTGCTTTTCTGCCGTTTGGCATAGAGCCGGTTGCCTTACCATAAACCACGTTCGATGTGATCGTAAGGATAGATGTCGTCGGCTCAGAACGACGATAGGTATGATGCTTCTTGATCTTCTCAAGGAAGGTACGGAGCAGCCATACACCGATCTCATCGGCACGGTCATCATCATTACCATATTTAGGGAAATCACCCTCTGTCTCATAATCTACGGCAAGTCCGCTCTCATCACGGATCACCTTAACCTTTGCGTACTTGATCGCACTCAGAGAATCAATTACATGAGAGAAACCTGCAATACCTGTGGCGAAGGTACGGCGTACATCCGTATCGATCAGTGCCATCTGGGCTGCCTCATAGTAATATTTATCATGCATATACTGGATCAGGTTCAGTGTATTTACATAGATATCTGCAAGCCAATCCATCATTGCATCATACTTCTCCATAACCTCATCATAATCAAGGTACTCAGAAGTAATTGGCTGATACTTTGGTCCAACCTGTACTTTATTCTTCTCGTCAACACCACCGTTGATCGCATAGAGGAGACATTTTGCAAGGTTTGCTCTGGCGCCGAAGAACTGCATCTCCTTACCGGTCTGTGTTGCAGATACACAACAGCAGATTGCATAATCATCACCCCATACAGGCTTCATGACATCATCATTCTCATACTGGACAGAGCTGGTCTTGATGGAGATGTTTGCTGCATATCTCTTGAAGTTCTCCGGAAGATCGGAGGAGTAAAGTACCGTGATGTTTGGCTCCGGAGCAGGTCCCATATTCTCCAGGGTATGAAGAACACGATAATCTGTCTTTGTCACCATATGACGACCGTCTACACCGATACCGGCAAGATCGATAGTAGCCCATACCGGATCTCCGGAGAAAAGCTCGTTGTAAGACTTAATACGTGCAAACTTGACCATACGGAACTTCATGGTCATGTGATCGATGAGCTCCTGTGCCTCTTTCTCTGTCAGTGTGCCGTTCTTTAAATCTCTCTCAATATAAATATCAAGGAATGTGCAGACACGGCCGATACTCATTGCAGCACCGTTCTGTGTCTTAATAGCAGCAAGATAACCGAAATAAGTCCACTGAACAGCTTCTTTTGCATTCTTTGCCGGCTCAGAGATATCGTAACCGTAAATGGCTGCCATCTCCTTCATTCCCCTGAGGGAATTGATCTGCTCCTGCAGCTCCTCACGAAGACGGATCACTTCACCTTTCATGCTTCCGCTTCCGCAGACTGCCTTATCCGCTTCCTTCTCTGCGATCAGATGATCGATACCGTAAAGAGCAACTCGACGATAATCACCTACGATACGTCCACGTCCGTATGTATCCGGAAGACCTGTGATGATCTTGTTCTTGCGGACTGCTCTCATCTCCGGTGTATAAGCATCAAATACACCCTGGTTATGTGTCTTATGGTACTCAGTAAAGATCTTATGAAGCTCCGGATTTGGCTCATAGCCATACATCTTCAGAGACTCCTCTGCCATCTTGATACCACCGTAAGGCATGAATGCACGCTTTAACGGCTTATCTGTCTGGAGACCAACAATCTGCTCCAGATCCTTTAAATCCTCGCTGATATATCCTGGTCCGTGGGAGGTCAGAGACGATACAATATCCGTGTCCATATCAAGGACACCGCCCTTTGCACGTTCCTCCTTCTGCAGCTCCTGCAGCTTGCCCCAAAGCTTATCGGTTGCTTCGGTTGGTCCCTCCAGAAATGACTCATCTCCATCATATGGAGTATAGTTATTCTGGATAAAATCACGGACATTGATTTCTTCTTTCCAGAGACGTCCTTCAAATCCGTCCCATTCTTTAAAATTTACCATTTCGTCTTTTCCTCCTTAATGTTGTCTCATTTCACTTGTAGTATTACACTGCCTATTTTCTCTAAAAAGTCCCCTTTTGTCAACAAACAGTTTTTAACATAACCTACACTAACATTTTTCAATCTCTATGACAAGACTGCTATTGACGGTTTTTATTCAATAACATGTTCTTTTACAGCGAAACTTTCTCTTTTATTTTGCCGCTCAACGGGAGGATTCTTTTACCATATCGGTTGGAAACTATCATTACACGCTATCGCCTATTTCATAAACTTCATGATCCGTATTAAGTTTTTCTTCTTCCCAGACATATAATAAATTAATTCCCACCTTATCTTCCGACTGGGAGTTTGAGTAATATCCATATAATTTCATACAATATGTTTTTCCCGTGTCTGTTTTAATATTTCTCAAGCTTTCCTCTGAACGTACATAAAGGTATCCTTTTTCTGCATCATGCTGATATCCCCCCGTCCATCCCTCTGCTTTCTGGACGCTGACCACATTTCCTTCTATTTTCTTAAATAATTTTTTTATTTCTTTATCCAGATCATATTGTTCTGCTGTATATGGGGAAAACATCTTTTTTATACTTTCACGATCTCCTTCTTTTAGTGCTTCATAAACTTGATCTGCCTGTTTTGTCAGCTTCTCATCTCCTTCCATCAAATCAACATCCACATAATCATCATCTTCCCCATCACTCGTCCATGCATTCACCAAACCTTTCACCAAGCCTTCTCCCAGCCCCACTAGAAGATTAAACCCTTCCTTTATGTATGAGCTTTTTATATGGGACCTGCCGCACCCACACAACAAACTCGCCACAAGCAGGAGACATAGAAATCTTTTAGCATATTTTATCATCATTCATTACCTCCCCACATAATCCAGATGGTATTACTATTTTTGTTTAATATGATATCTCCAAAAATTTTATTGTCCTTAAATTTTTTCTTAATTTCCTCCCTGACTATTTGAGCCATGCCTGTTTTCTCGTCAAAATCAATCTTTCCAATCGTTACCAATTTTTTAGGATCTGATTTCGGATGTCTCCAATCAAATGCAGTAATCCACCATTGCTTGTTATAAATCGGATTCCAATTATAATAACTTCCATAAACCTGCCCATTTGAATATTTATATGTACTTAACTGCATGGGACATAGAAAATCCACAGCATCATAATGGGTTCTGCTCTCTACTGACTGCTGATATAAACCAATCTCTGAACCTGTGCCAAGATTCCAATAGTCGCCCTTCCACATCCATAAAACATATTCTTTATTATTATAATTATAATGAATATCTTCCACTGACATATTAGAACCAATTCGAAATACATCATCAAAAAGCTTGTTATAACCATACGTTTTCTGCCATGTTGCCGGCAAGGAATGATACGCACTCTCTTTATCATCATATACAAAATTTAAGATATATGCACCTGCTGCTGCAGCAATCTCGTTATTAAAATGCTTTTTTACTTCCATTGCAACTTCTCTAATTCCTTTTTTATGCTTTTTCAAAAAGTCATCCAAATTATCCTTATAATTTATAATTGCTTTTCTAATATTTTTCTCGATTTCATTAGTTGCCCACTCAACTATTTTCCGCACAGCATCCTTATCTGCTTTATTTTTTATATACTGATCTGTCAACTTCAGAAACTCCTTTTTTACTTGATCCTGACTTCCTTCTCCTGAATATTTTTCCCCCACAGTCCCCTTTTCCATTTCATAAATATGCTTCTTCCATAAATTGTAAGTTCCATTGTACTTCAAACAGTTATTATCCTTGGGGGCTATTACAGAATTTCCCCGCTTTATATCTGTATTGTCCAGTAACCCATCCCCATCTGAATCCTTTAAGGTTGGATTAGACTTGAGCTTTGCATAAATTCTATACTTCTTTTTGGAAGCGTTATATATTTTCTTAATGACAACTTCTTCTCCGTCTTTCAAACCATCCCCATCCGTATCTGCATTATTTTTATCACACTCAATTATCTTTCCATTAAAACACGGTAGATTATCTTCATAAAAATCCGGTAATCCATCTGCATCACTGTCTGTTAAAAGATTAATATCAGAAGAAATTTCATCATATATATTTTCCAGATCATCAACCTCATCTGCATAAAAAAAATCTCCTCCTGTTTCCTCCGACAAAGCTTCCAGATCTCTTTGAAACCAAGAATCACTGCATTCCAGACCAACACTATATATTTTAACTTTTTTCTTCTTAGCATTCTTAATTATCTCGTCCAACTTATCCTCATCAGTTGCTACTCCGTCCGTTAATACAACAATTACTTTTAAAGTATTATTGTTACCTTTTCCAAAATCCTTCAGCGCTGCTTGTAGAACCGTATTAAGACAAGTTTTTCCTGACGATCTAAAATAATTTGTCGTTAAATAACTTTTTAATTTCTTTTTTTCATTTGTAAAATCACAAATTTTTTCAAAGCTCGATGCAAATTTATAAATATTTGCCTTAGCATTGATTGGAAGATTGCCAACAAATTTTCGCGCCACAGAAAGTCGTATATTATCTTTATCATTTGTTTTCATACTTCCGGAATCATCCATTATAATTGAAATTTTACCACTAGTATATCCATCGATTTTACTACTAGTCCATTTTTTGCTTTCTTCATACCAATGTCTGTCAACCAATACATATTCTGAAAAATGCGTAGTAATGGCCATCGCTTTATTACCTATTACCGTTGTCTCAAGAGGCATAAGATCCTGCTCTTCTTCGTCAAAATAATAAATTACAGGGTCAAAATCCATTTTTTTATTTAATTCCTCATCATATTCAAAAATGAGTTTAGCTTTTTCAAATTCTCCTGACATATTTAAATCATACGGACATCCAATATACCCCGGCATATCATAAGGAAATAGCGTTTTATTATATACCGGATCGATTGTTAACGAATCCACCTGTTTTGCTGTCAAACCATCAACGGAAACTGAAAACGATATATTAGCGATATCTGTATCACCTTTTTTTATATCTGCTGTAATATCAAACGTATCATTGTATACTACAGGATCTGTCTTATATAAAAGTTCTTTGTCATCATCCAGACCATCCCCATCTGTGTCTTTTTTTACCGGGTCGGTTCCATAGATGGTAACTTCTATTCCATCTTCCAGACCATCCCCATCTGTATCGACATAATCTGGTTTTGTATTTAATTCAAATTCCTTAATATTGGTAATACCATCTTTATCCGCATCCTCATCTCCATCTGAAATGCCGTCGCCATTTGTATCCTTTTTACACGGATCGGTATTCAGATCATAATACATCTCATCATAATCAGATATTCCATCTTTATCTGTATCATTAGAATATCTGTCTGTTCCAATTAATTTTTCATATTCATCGCGAAGACCATCACCGTCTGAATCCGTGGTATCGCTGTCATGATACCATCCCGCATGTAATACGATATCCTTTGTTACGGGGATTTCATCAAATTGATAATAATGCTCCAGGTTTTCATCCAGATACCATCCAATAAATGTATAATCATCATTTGCAGGAGTGTCCGGTTTTACCGCATAATCCCCCTTTGTGACAAGCTGTGATGGAACCTCTGTCGTTTCAACACCACAAAGATCAAAAGAAATTGTATATTTTTGAGTTGTTTTGTCATCTGTTCCGTCTTCCTTTTTTTGATCATTCCCATCTTGTGATTTACCCTCTAGGATCACTCCCCCTAATGTGCTGTTATAATTTGCATTTACATTAGAACAGTCAATTACAATTTTATCGGCCACCATGATAACACTGTTCATGTTTAGATTTTTTGCTTTGATCGTTATCGTCCCATTCGGAGCGTAAATCAAGCCATTGAGGTCAACATTTTCAGAGTCAATAGTTATATCTCCACAATAACAGGCAACTACATCATCACTTCCATATCTTACTTCTTCTTTTAATAAGATATCTTTTTCACTGATCGTGCTGTTATTCCCGCCGCCGTTATTTTCAATCCATTTCCAGAAATCTGGTGCAGTAATGTTCTCGTGTTCTCCTTTTTTACCATTTACGTTCAAAGTACCCGAACATTTTATGGTACCGTTTGTGCCAATATCTCCATTCACGCACACGTTACCTGTCTGAAACACAATAGAACCCTCGTCATATGAACTGGCAAAAATCGTATAAGGATATATTTTATCCTTAGCAGATTCTTTTTCAGCCGTCACATCTGCCGTCACACACGATAACGGAAGAGAGGTGACAACCATAACCAATGCCATCAACATACATAATAATTGCTTCTTTTTCATACCTTCAAACCTCCAATTTCAACTTTTCTCCTAAACCATAATACAATAAAACTACTATTGACATAATATATTTTATTCTATAATATATATTATGTCAAATCAAAATTACATCATTAGTTTTCAAGTATAAAAGTATTTTCAATGACAAGTAAAAAGTTACTATTTACAATAACGATAAAAATCCCCATAGACACTACATCTATGGGGATTTTTATTTACCGGTGCTCCGGCAAAAAACCTTTTAAATCTAACTGATGTAAGGATTGCTCCATTGCCGAGCAATTTCCACAATCCTTACATCATTATATTACAAAGTAATCTGTACGCTTGTGCTTCCGGCAGCAGCATCCACTGTCTTTCCTTCTGCTGTGATCTTGAAGCTTCTGTCGCTTGCATCGTATGTTACGTCGATCACATTGCCGTTTCTGACTGCCTTGATCTGGGTCAGCTTGTTAGATTCACTGTCATAGATCACTGCGGATGCACTCTTGCCATCCTCAAGGCCGTAGATCACTGTCTCTGCATCCTGCAGATAATCATAAAGAACCGTCATCTTGTCCTCTGCATCGAAGTTACCGTAAGTAACAATGCTGTTTGGACGAGCCAAGATCGGAGTCTGGAAGTAATCACACTGTCTTGTGTAATATCTGCCACCCTCATACTTCTCACCGGACTGGATATCTGTCCAGGTACCACAATCAGGTACATAGAACTCAGCTTTTCCTTCCTCATTCATAACCGGCACGATACACAGGTTATCACCCAGCATATACTGCTGATCCAGATACTTGCAGGCGGTATCGTCTGTAAACGCAATAACCATAGAACGCATCATTGGTACACCAACCTGATGTGTTTTATTGGCCTGAGCCCACAGATAAGGCATCAGACGTCCCTTTAATACAGTGTAGTGACGAAGCACATCACATGCCTCTGTATCGCCGTCCTTGTCATAAACCCAAGGCACACGGTAAGAGGTTGAACCATGGAGACGGCTGTGTGTAGAGAGAAGACCGAATGCACACCATCTCTTGTATACGTCAGCCGGTGCAGTTGCCTCGAATCCACCCATATCATGGGAGAAGAAGCCGAAACCGGAGGAGCAGAGGGAAAGTCCGCCACGAAGTGTCTCTGCCATAGCAGAATACTCAGCGTAGCAGTCACCGCCCCAGTGTACAGGGAACTTCTGTCCACCAACAGTAGCACTACGTGCAAACAGACAAGCCTTATCCTTACCGAAGTACTCCTCAAGAGCCTCGAATACAACCTTATTGTAAAGGTATGTGTAGTAGTTGTGCATCTTGATCGGATCCATACCATTGTAATACTTACACTTGGTTGGGATTCTCTCACCGAAGTCTGTCTTGATGTTATTTACGCCCATCTTAAAGAGCTCCTTGAGCATACCCTTGAACCAGTCGCAAGCCTCCGGATTGGTAAAGTCAACGATTGCCATACCCGGCTGCCACAGATCTGCCTGGAATACGCTTCCATCCAGATTCTTGATGAAGTATCCCTTCTCCTTACCGATATCGAACAGCTTAGACTGCTGTGAGATGTAGGAGTTGATCCATACGCAGACCTCAAGTCCCTTGTCCTCGTGAAGTCTCTTGAGAAGACCTTCCGGATCCGGGAACATATCCTTATCCCACTCGAAGTTACACCACTCATACTCCTTCATCCAGAAGCAGTCGAAATGGAATACCTGCAGAGGGATCTTTCTGTCTCTCATACCATCAATGAAGCTCATAACGGTATCCTCGTCATAGCTTGTGGTGAAGGAAGTAGACAGCCACAGACCAAATGTATATGCCGGCGGAAGAGATGGCTTACCGGTCAGTGTGGTATAGTTCTCCAGAACTTCCTCCAGATTGTTACCGCCGATCACGAAATACTCAAGCTCTTCGCCCGGCTGTGTAAATGTTACCTTGGAAACAGTGTCTGAGTTTACCTCGAAGGAAACCTTATCAGAGCTGTTTACAAATACACCGTATCCCTTAGAAGAAATATAGAATGGGATATTCTTGTAGCTCTGGTCAGAACATGTACCACCATCACAGTTCCATGTCTCAACAACCTGTCCGTTCTTTACAAATGGAGTGAACTTCTCACCGAAACCATAGATGCACTCACCGATGTCAGTCTTAAGCTGCTCTCTGATGTATGTACGGTGTGGATCCTGTGGATAATTGAAGAACTCATCGTCCTCCTGCATCTCCATACGCGCATTTGCTGCGAACTGGCTCTCGTTAATAATAGAAGTAGAACGCCATGCACCACCTGTCAGATGCTTATCCTTATGATAGAACTGTACATCCCAGTCATCACCGATCTTGATCACTACCTTTGTGTCACCGGAAACAAGCTCCGCCTTATCCTCGGTCTGCGTGATCTGTGGCACATAACCGGTATCCTCATTCAGCTCAAACTGTGGAATATTATCAAGACCGCCCTTGTAATGTACGATATGAACCTTAATGATATTCTCTGATGTAGAAGAATATGTAATCTCAAGGTTTGGTCCGCCCAGTGTCATACCTCTGTTCATTACTGTGTAAGGTGTGGCAATTACCTTGATAGAATTCTCTGTTGTTGTCACCTGATATGCCTGAGATGCATATCTTACATCATAACCCTTTTTGTTCAACCAAAATCCGTCTGCTACTTTCATGTTGTAAACTCCTTTCAAAATAAATAAAATCTACCTGTGTACAACAGATGAGACCCCATATACAAACCGACCTCTGCTGTACTGTATGATAACATTATATCTTTATATTTTTATTCCGTCTACAATTATTAAGCTAAAAAGTAACATTATTTTGATATTTGATACAAAAAGTCAATCCACATAAAGAATTCGACCGGGTTTTCGCCGGGGTGCCGGACGCTCTCTTTCATCAGAATATCCCAAAATACAAAAACCAACCCCCTGGTACTCCTCCGGAATATTCCATTTTTTACACAGCTCCCGTCCAAAAGGAGTCTCCATCTCCTGTCTCGCCCAGTGGATCCAGCAGGAGCCAAGCCCCTGCGCATAAGCAGCATTTAACATATTTCCAATGACAAGGGAACCGTCCTCTACCCAGGTATCTACCCGGCTGTCCGCCATGACCAGAACCAGAACCGGTGCACCATAAAAAGCATCTCTGTCAGGATTGCTCTCATAGGACGCATTGATCCTGGATAATTTACGGATCAGCTCCGGATCCCGGATCACAATAGAGATGGTTTCCTGATGATTTTCCCCGGAGGGCGCATATATTCCTGCTTCCAGCACTGCATCCAGATCTTCTTTTTTTACCTTTTCCGGCTTATATTTCCGGATACTCCTTCTTTCCAAAAAAAGGCTTTTTTTTTTATCCATAGACTCACTGCTCCTTTCTGTTATCAACCGGATTCCATATATTATCTTTTTTTTCTATAAATTTGGACATAAGTATTGCAGACACCATGACCGTCACCCAGGAAACCGTATAAGAACTTAACACCACTGCCAGCGTATGATGTATTTTTACTGCCACGGCAAGGTACAAAAAGCGTACAACTACAAGATTGAACAGCATAAGCAGCATTGTCTGGAACGACTTGCCACATCCACGGAAAATCCCCGCGTATACATGAGCCACTCCCAGCATCCAATAGCCCGGTGTCATCACCTGCACCATAATCTTTCCACAGGCAATCACGGCTTTATCATGGGAAAACAGACCGATCAATGGTGTCCCAAAGATCCATACAAAGACAGATGCCGGAATAATATAACACATACATATGATCATTGTCGCACGTTTTCCCAGCAGAACCCTTCTGATATTGCCCGCACCCAGATTCTGGCTGGTATAGGTCATTGCTGCCAGTCCAAAGCTTACCAGCGGAAGTACCAGAATTCCGTCAATCTTCAGAAAGGCACTGCAGCCTGACACCGCATCCACACCAAAATAATTGATATTCGTCTGTACAACGACATTGGAAAATGCAATCAGTCCGCTTTGAATCCCGATGGGAATTCCCATTTTTGCAATTTCCCCCATGGCTTTTTTTTCCAGCCGGATCTGTCCCGGTTTTAACTGATGCATCCCCGTATCACGACACAATACATATAAAACAATGAACGCACTGATCCCCTGCGAGATCACCGTGGCCCAGGCAGCACCGGCAATTCCTGTCCGAAATACACAAACAAACAGAATATCCAGCAGGATGTTACTGATACTGCTCAATATCAAAATATAAAGCGGCCTCCCGGAATCTCCGATCCCCCGGAGAATTCCTGTTCCTGTATTATAAAAAACCAGAAACAGAGAACCACAAAAATATGTCTGTAAATATTTTAGAGCTGACGGTATCATCTCCTGTGGCGTATTCATCCATTTCAAAATATGTGGCGTTATAACAATTCCGAAAATAATCAGAAAAACTCCTGCAAGAATGCTGAATGCGACAGCAGTATGAACCGTTTTCTGCAGTCTTTCACCATTTCGTGCGCCATAATATTTTGCCACAACGGCACTGACACCGGTTGCCATGCCAATAAATATTTCTATCAGCAGATTGATAATGGTCGTACCTGATCCAATCGCCGCAAGTGCTTCTTTTCCAACAAAATTTCCAACGATTACGGAATCCATAATACTGTACATCTGTTGAAAAATATTTCCTGCGATGATCGGCATGGCAAAAAGTAAGATTCCACGAAACGGAGAGCCCTGCAGCAACAGATCCACTGAGGCTTTTCTCTCCTTCATACTTCTTTTCCTCTCTCCTTTTGTCAGCAGACAATATTGGAAATTTTATTCTTCTGACCACCAAAATAATATATTACATTTCGTGCCGGAGTTTCTGCGAGAAACTCCATCACTTCCTTTGAATAAAAAGCAGAGTGGGGTGTCAGGATCACATTCGGACGATGACATAAATTGGTCTTTTCCAGATCCGGCTGCGTCCCCTTCAGAACATCTAATCCGGCTCCGGCAATCTCTCCTTCATCCAGTGCTCTGGCAAGTGCTGTTTCAGAAACACAGGCCCCACGTCCCACATTCACAAAATATGCTGTTTTTTTCATCTGACAAAATTTATCCCAGTCAAAATAGTCCTCATTTTCCGGTGTCTGGTTCATATGATTCGAAACGATATCCGCTTCCTTTAATGCCTCTTCCACGGATACATAGGTCGCTCCGTTCTCTTTCTTTCCATACTGCTCCGGATGACGTGTTACCGCCAGAATCTCAAACCCAAAAACGGCTGCCCGTTTTGCAACAGCCCTGCCAATCCTTCCATAACCTACAATCGCAAGTTTCTGTCTGGAAATCTTCACCGGTGCCTCCAGCTCACGGAAACGATACACCTGCTTCTCCTGAATCAGTTCATCATATGGTTTCAGCTGCTTGACCAGCGCCAGGATCAGTGCCATGGTATGATTTGCCACCTCATCCGTACAATAATCTCCGAGGGTCGCAACACAGATTCCTTTTTCCTTTGCTGCATCTACATCCACATCACCATATCCCGTAGCATCCACACTGATCATTTTCAGCTTTGGAGCATGCTCTAACAGCACACGGCCAATTTTCAGGAAGCAGGTCATGATCGCATCTGCATCCGCAACCTTGTCATACAGCTCCTTTTCATCGCCCTCATATACATATTCTTCAAAAACAGCTCCGGGAATTTCTTTTTCTATCAATTTCTTTTCATAGGTATGAGGAACCGGAATCTGATAATCGCAAAATAAGATTTTCATATCTGCCTCCTCCTGCCCTACTTTCCAAGGACTTCCTTTAATTTTTCAATGACCCGCTGATTCTGTTTTCTTGTGCCGATGGAAATACGAGTATAGTCGTAATCTCCACGAAGAATAATTCCAAACTGCTGCATTTTTTCGCAAAGCTTCATAGAATCCGTCTGTAAATCCACAAAAATAAAATTAGTATCCGATGGACAGACATAATATCCCATCTTTTCCAGTTCCTGCGTCAGATAAATACGTTCCTCGCGAACGGTACTTAAAGTTAATTCTTCAAATTCTTTATCATCCAGAGCCGCCAGCGCTCCGGCAAGCGCAAGCTTATTGGTACAAAAATAATTGACCATACGGCTCAGATAGCGGATAACCTCCAGACTGGAAACCACATACCCCACACGGGCTCCTGCCATTCCGTAAACCTTCGAAAAAGTACGAATAACCATTACCCGGCAGTTTTCCTCTGTAATAGCGTCCAAAGCTGTTTTATAATCTTCCCTGCGGATAAACTGGAAATATGCCTCATCTACTACAACCATTACATGATCAGGAACCTTTCGGATAAAATCCAGAAGCTCCTCATCATTTAACGCCATACCGGTTGGATTGTTGGGATTGCAGATAAAGATCAGTTTCGTTTTCGGCGTAATGGCATCCAGAACAGCATCCAGATCAATCCCCTTATCACCCCTCATAGGAACATAAACCGGCGTTCCCTTAAACCGTTTTGCCGTGTTTCCGTAGGCACCATACGATTGTGCCGGGATCAGTACCTCATCCCCCTCCCGGATAAACACTTCTCCGATCACATTGATCGCAACACTGGCTCCTTCCGTGATCATATAGTGATATTCTGACAAGCCATACCTTTCGGCAAGTTTTCTCCGGAGTGCTTTTCCGGTTCCTTCCGGATAATAATTGCATAAAACCGCCGTCTCCTGCATTGCTTTTACTGCCTTCGGAGATACTCCCAGCAGATTTTCATTCTCATTCATTTTACAGATGTCATCGCGGAAGTCAGCCAGCACATAATCCTCCCGCACATCATCCATCGTAATTCCTACCCGGTAAGCCGGGCTGTCTTTTACATAATCATTAATCATATCTGCTAACATAATCATAACCTGTACCTTTCCAATTAATACGTAATAAAATCACGGATTAGTGGAAGACTGGAGCAATGCAGTCCACCACCATTCTTCTGGATCTCACTGTACTCAACCTGAATCACTTCAATGCCTTTCTTGGCAAGAATATCTGCTGTATAATCGGTTCCCTCCATCATAATAACCTTGCCTGGTTCCAAAGGAACACAGTTGATCGGATTAGCGGTATCTCTCCGGTCGATCTGGATCATTTCAAAGCCCAGTGATTTTAATTTTTCCAAAATGAAATACGGTACATTTTCCGGCTGATAGATTGCCTTGTGATGATCCACGATCATAAAGCATCCATCAATGTGAAGACGGAAACCGGTTAACGGAATGACCAGAAGCTCAATTCCCATACCGTTTAAAACCTCCCGTAACTGACGGATTCCCTCCTCATTTGTTCTCTGGGAATAACCAACGGCTGCATGCTTATCATCAATAAACATAAAATTGCCGCCCTCAAAAGTACCGGTACCTGTGATCGTACGAATGATCGGCATTCCAAGCTTTGCAACAGACATAGAAGCTCTCTGCTCCTCACCACGTCTCATCAACGGGGCAAATCTTCCTACAACAAAGCCTCCCGGAATCGCTGTTCCTACATCACGGCAATTGACAGCCTTTGGTCTGTCCGGATCAATTCCATCCAGATAAACAACCTCTGCTCCATTGTCCCGCAGCACTTTGGCAAATGCCTCGTGCTCCTCGATCATTTTATCCAGATCCGGCTCCTCTTTATCTCTCCAATACCAGGATCTGTCCGGTGCAATGATTGCTCCTACTTCATCATTCCAAAGTTCCTTTTTAATACATTTCATTTCCACTCCCGGTTTATGAAGCAGTATCATACGAAGCTTTCCGATTTCACTGTTTACTCCCCATGCCTTTCCCCAGTGTTTCACTAACTGATCCGGCTCCTCAAAAGCAGGTGATGGTGAAGGTGGAAATAATTTCAATACTTTGTGGTAAGCGTCCTGAGATAATGATGACATAATAAAGACCCCTTTCTTTCTAAATATAACTATCGTAATAATGAATCAAGCCATCGGAAATAATAAAATTTCCAAAAAATAAAGGCGTCGAGTTTATGATCACTCAACGCCTTCGTTTTGCTTGTATACAGTATACGACCCTTTTCCCGGTATGTCAACTATATTTTTTAACTTTTTTTCACTTTCTTTTATTGACATCAGGCAATTCCGATAGTATACTGTATACAGAGTATCGTAAAACAAAGGCGTTTTTTGAAACACATTTTTCAAAGAACGTCTTTTTTATTTCCAAAAAATATGTTTTGGAAATTACCAGTTTCTAATAAAGAAAGGATGGATACTATGGAAAAAGAAAATATGATACATATGGAACACCTTTATAAATCCTTTGGAGACCTGGAGGTTTTAAAAGATATTTCTCTTGATGTTCAAAAGGGAGAAGTTCTTGTTATTATCGGTCCCTCTGGTTCAGGAAAATCTACCATGCTTCGATGTATGAATCTGCTGGAAACACCAACCTCCGGTTCCATCACAGTATGCGGCACAGAAATTACCGCCAAGGGCGCCCCGATCCGGGAAGTTCGGCAGAAAGTCGGCATGGTTTTCCAGCATTTCAACTTATTTGAACATATGACCATTATGAAAAATATGATCTATGCCCCAATGAAAACGAAAAAAATACCAAAAGCGGATGCCATTGCGCGGGCACATGAGCTTCTGAACCGCGTCGGTCTGGATGACAAGGCAGATGTTTATCCCATCACCTTATCCGGTGGACAGAAACAGCGTGTTGCGATTGCCCGTGCCCTTGCCATGGATCCGGAGGTAATCCTGTTCGACGAACCAACCTCTGCCCTTGATCCGGAAATGGTATCTGAGGTGCTTGATGTAATCAAGGAGCTTGCCAAAACAGGTATCACTATGATCCTTGTCACCCACGAAATGGGATTTGCCAAAGAAGTGGCAGATCGTATTATCTTTATGGATGAAAGCGTGATCGTGGAGGATGCTCCTCCCGAGGAATTCTTTAACCATCCAAAGTCTGATCGTGCAAAGAAATTCCTGTCTAAAATGTTATAAAAATAAAAACTTGAACATATTTCCAGAAAGATGAGGTGATATTTATGTATAACGAAATGGAAACATTAACAAAACAACTGGTGTCCATTTCCAGTGTCAACAGCGAGCCGGAAGGAGAAGCAAAAATTGCCGAGTTTATCTATGGATATTTTAAGAACCTTCCTTATTTTCAGGAACACCCGGAGTATCTTTGCACCATTCCTCTGAAAAATGACCCGCTTCAGAGAAAAAATGTGTTTGCTCTGCTCCGTGGTACTGCAGGCGACTATAAAGATACGATCCTGTTTCACGGACACATCGATACTGTCGGAGTAGAAGATTTTGGTCATTTTAAGGAGTATGCCTTTGACTGTGACAAGCTGCTGGATGCTATGCTTGCAAGCAATGATATCCCTGAGGTGTTGAGAAAGGATATTGAAACAGGGGATTATCTGGTAGGCCGCGGAAGCTGTGATATGAAAAGCGGAGATGCCGTATTTATGGTATTGATCAAATACCTGTCCCAAAATCCGGACAAGTTAAAAGGAAATATTCTGGTGTCCTTTAATCCCGTAGAAGAAAATCAGCATACCGGAATTATTGAAGGGCTGGATCATCTGCTTGCCCTTCAGAAAAAATATGGCTTACAATACAAGTTTGCAATCAATAATGATTATACCTGCCCCCTTTATGAGGGCGATCCCCATCAGTATATCTACACGGGAACTGTTGGAAAACTTCTTCCCTGCTTTTATATTTACGGAAAGGAAACTCATGTCGGACAGTGCTTTGAGGGATTTGATGCTGCCAATACAGCCGCCGAGCTGGTCCGGCTGATCAACCTGAACCACGAGTCCTGTGACGGGTATCACGAAGAATATACTCTGCCGCCCTCAGTCCTGTATATGAAGGATCTGAAGGATTTCTATAATGTGCAGACAGCACAGTCGGCATATGTTTATTTCAATTACTTTGTCCACAACAAATCCATGGATACCATTATGACAGAACTGAAAGCATACGCCCGGACAGCACTGGAGCATATGATGACACGGATCAATTCACAATATAAGGAATTCTGCCGGATCAATCATCAGGAATATCAGCCATACAGTTATCCATGCGCTGTTCTTTCCTACGATGAACTTTATCAACGTGTAAAAGAAACCTATAAGGGCGACCTTGATGGATTCCTGTCCGAAAAAACGGCCAGAGAACTCTCGGAAGGGGTGGACAAACGAGAGATTCCACTCCATCTGGTTGAAACACTTCTACCTCTAGCCCAGATAACAACACCGACTATCGTGTTGTTCTTCTCTGCACCGTATTGTCCTCATAACACTTTAAAAGCAGAGATACCGGAGGAAAAGGAGCTCTACGACCGGATTGCAGATATCGTCCATAACTTCAGTGAGGAAGAACAGCTTCCTTACAAGATACTGCAGTTCTTCCCAAGTTTAAGTGACAGCAGTTATTTAAAAATTGATGATGATGCTGCATCTGTTGATCTGCTGATCCGGAATTTCCCGGATATGAATGCACTTTATCCATTGCCGGTTGATAAAATACAGGAATTAAATATTCCTGCTCTGAATTACGGATGCTACGGAAAAGACGCCCATAAATGGACTGAACGCTTATATAAGCCGTATACTTTCGGTGTACTTCCAAAGCTGATCCTGAAAACCATTGACAATTTCCTATAGATTGAATATACATTCCTCAAAAGAAAATCGCTTAGATTTTGATCTAAGCGATTTTCTCATGTAAACAATTTTTATTTTTATCGAGACTTTTCTTTTCTGATCCTGAATTTATCCAACAGCTTCACAGTAATCGTAAATTTCTTTTCCGGTAGCAAACCATACATCCCGGTCCTTCTGAATATATGTCAGAAGCTCTTCCAGCATATAAATTTTTCCCGGATCTCCAATGGTCATAGGATTCAGCTGAAGCACATAGCACAGCCCCTCCTCACGAAATACATCATATTCCCATTTCCAGTTGGTCAGAACCTTTTTAAAGCTGGAGATACGCCCCTGACCATACGGTACCGGCGGCCAGAAATGAAATGCAAAATACGGCGCATCAAATAATGCCCAGTGGAATGGTATTTCCAGCATGGAGGTTCCCTGATCGTTCAGGACATTATAGTATGGTCTGTCATCATTTCCCAACGTACTGGAATAAACAATCCCGGCTTCCTTTGCGATTTTCAGCGTACGCCGCGTCAATTCTCCCTCCGGTGCCCGGAAACCAACCGGTGTCACACCGCAAACTTCCTTTACAGCCTCCACACTCTTCTCCATAGCTTCTTTTTGTTTTTCTTCCGGAAGCAGTGCAAAGTTTTCATGCTCATACCCGTGTACCCCAATCTCGTGACCATGCTCCACAATCTTTTTCATGGCATCCGGATACTCCTCTGCCACCTTTCCCGGAACAAAAACCGTTGCCTTCACATGATAGGTATCCAATACGGAAAGCACTCTGTCCAATCCTTTTTTGACACCAAATTCTGCCATGGTCTTAAAACCTGCCACCGCATTTTTATCCTCCGGATACTGGGCAATCCCAAAATATTCCGCATCCAGCGTCAAGCTGATCATCACGGCATTTTTCTTTCCCTCCGGCCATTGAAACTCCTCTCTATACATTGGCTGCACCTCCCTTTTTCTGCCAATAAGAAGCAACTTCTTCACAACTGGTACACCATATTTCCGGCTTTGATGTGATATACGCTAACAACTGATCCAGTATCTTGGACTTTCCGGGACTTCCTGATACCTGCGGATGAAATGCCGTTGATAGTACACCTCCAAAACGCAGGGTGCCATCCACCTCATCCTTAAAATTCGACAAAACATCTTCATAAGCGGATATACGGGGCAGTCCCGCCGGAATTGGCGGATACGCATTATAAACCATCTGAATATAATCATCCACCTCCTGTCTGCAGGAAATCCGGACCGTATGGGTCTTTTTGCCCTTCACCTCCATAAACACCGGCAGTTCGCTGCTCTCTCCCTGACAGGTGTACAATGTATTGGGATCATTATAAAGAACTTCCTCCGCTTCCTCGCAAAGTCCCCCGGTACACCGAAATCCTGCTGCCGGTTTTCCGATAATCCGTTTAAATATCTCCTGGCTTTTATCTATGATCTCCAGCTGTTCCTCCACCGTATCGCCATAAGACGGTTCATGGTAAAGACCGTGATGGGCGATTTCGTGTCCATTGTCCAAAATACGTTCCACCAGAGGAACATTTCGTTCCATATTAATTGCCGGAATAAAAAAGGTGGCTTTCACACCATATTTTTCCAGCAGATTCATAATGCGATCCACTCCTCGTTTCGGTCCATACTCTCCCACCGAAGGTCCCTTAATAAACTGCATGCCATTTTCCATATCTTTGATCTTATTAAACCAGATCAGATTGGAGTCCATATCAAAGCCCAGGCAAAAAGCACATTTTTTTCCCTCCGGCCAAATATTTTCTGCCATATTCATCACCAAACCTTTCCGGATCACCTCAAAATTCGGGGATCCTTTTCCTTTTTGATGGATCACTGACCATCCATTACATAAATCGTGAAAACATCGGCGTAAACTACAGTTACGCCGACATTTCATTTTATTATTTATCGAATTTCACTGACGCGGATCCGTTTTTCCAGTCTGTTTCCAATCATACTCATTGATTTAACCAGAATATAATAAATGACTGCCGCAACCATTAACGGTTCAAAAGATAAATAAGAATCCGCCATAACCTGTCTGGAAGCTCTCATCAGATCCACCACACCAATAATAGATACCAGGGAAGTCCCCTTCAACAGTCCGATCGTCTCATTGATCATCGAAGGAAAAACTGCCTTCAACGCCTGCGGAAGTACGATGTCTTTCAGCGTATCCACCTGACTGATACCAAGTGCTTTGGCTGCTTCTCTCTGACCGATATCCACACTCAGAATACCGCCTCGCAGCGCTTCCGAAATATATGCTGCTGCATTCATGGACAGGGTAATAAAAGCGGATGTCATTGCGGTAAAAGTAATACCAAATAACTGCGGTGCCGCAAAGTATACCAGATAAATCTGAACCAAAGAAGGAAGGGCTCTGAAAATATCTGTATACAAAAAGCCAATAAAATTCAGGATCTTATTTTTTGTAATTTTAATCATTGCCAATGGAATAGATAAGATCAGACTGAAAATCAGAGACCCCAGCGTCACATAAATTGTTGTACGAAGTCCTTCTAGATACATTGGCCAATATTCGAATACGGTATTAAATTGAAATGTCATACTGCCTCACTCCTTCTTTGGGTTTCTCTTTTTATTCTTCTGCTACCTTTAATGCGTCGGTGTATTCTTTACCAAACCACTTTGTCTGCAGTTTCTCCATGGTTCCATCTGCCTCCAGTTCATCCAATGCCTTGTTAAAGATATCTACATATTCCGAATTCTTTGGAAGAACGATACAATATGGGTTATCGAGAACACCTTTGATCTCATTCATCGGAACTACCTTGTAAGTCAGATTGTCATATTTGTTGCAATACTCAAAAGCATTGGAGCTGTCCATAATGCAGGCATCCAGTTCAGAGGTACCGATCAGCGGGATCGAAGTGGCAATGCTCTCATATGTAATGGTCTTTGCTCCCTTAATCGTCTTTGAAAAGCTTTCAAACTCTGTTCCGAGAGTAACACCAATCTTCTTGCCCTTCAGATCAGCAGAAGATTCAATACCGCTGTCCTTTGGACAAAGAATAACCGTTACCGGTGTATAATAGCCCTGTGAAAAATCTACCACTTTCTTTCTTTTTTCGTTGCTGGAAAGAGCGGAAATGATATAGTCACATCTCTTGGATGTAATGGAACCGATCAAACCGGTAAAATCCATATCGTCCAGTTCAAAGGTATATCCCAGTTTATCTGCCAGCGCCTGATTCAGATCCACATCGAAGCCCTCAATGGTTCCACTTTCATTTTTACTTTCAAATGGTGCATATTCTGCATTGATCGCCATTACCAGCTTCTTTCCCTTTAACGGGTTGGAATCTGTTGCGGCAGCTGTGTCTTTTTTACCGGAGCTTCCTCCACAGCCGGTAAGACTAGCTGCCATTAATGACATTACTAAAGTGAGTGCTACAAACCCTTTTAATTTTCTCATAATGTTGTCCTCTCTTTCATATGTTTTTTATAGCAATATCCTGATAGAATAAAACCATTCTCTGTTGTGAAATGTATACTAAAAGAAAAATTCTCCCCCCTGCCAGCTTCTGGTCTGACGTCCGGGTGACGGCCATGTTCTTTTGGAATGAGTAAGACCTGTGCTGTATAAAAGCTCAGCCATGGAAACAATCGCATAAGCCGGATCCACCACTGGGATACCCAGCCGTTTTGATACCTCCGGTCCCATACCTGCAAAAACAAGACATCCCAGGATCAATACATGGGCACCGTCCTTCATACACTGCCTGCCACATTCTGCGATCCGTTCCAGCAGGGCTTCCTGATCCTGCGAGCCTGCCGTGGCGATATCCACCTTTACACTCCGGATCGATGCCAGTCTGCTATAGTCAATCCCTGATTTTCGGATCGTCCGGTCCGGTCCCACATCGCTGTCTGCGGAAGTGATCCAGGAAAACCGCTGCCCCAGTCCCACAGCTATCTGCAGAGAGCTTTGACCTGCTCCGATCACCGGTATGCTGACGGCCTCCCGGATGGCATCCATTGCCGGATCACCGGAACAATACAATCCGATCACATCATATCCGTCTTTTTCTGCCTGAACCGCTTTCTCAATTAATTCCAGAGAAGTCACCGCAACATCCAGTGCACTATCCACACATATTTTTGTTTTTTCCTGCACTTCCATATCAATCTGTGTATCCGGCCGTGCGATCTGTTTCATCCGTTTTTCCCGAAGAGCTATCATTTCTTTTGTTAAACCGGTATTATCCGGATTTAATACTTTTAGCTTCATAACCTGTCCCTCCAAAAGAAAAACGGCGCTATTACTAATTAGTAATAACGCCGTCGTTATCTGTGTTTTCATTGTATTCAGTATACAGTATATCTTTCCAAAAAACAAGTCTTTTATAAAATTTTCTCCAAAATCTCCATTGCCTTGTCAATTTCCTTTTCTGTTACGATCGTTGGAGCAATAAAACGTACCACGTTTTTGTTTGTTCCGCAAGTCAGAAGAATCAGTCCTTCCTCCAGAGCTTTTGACACAATCTCCGTAGTCTTTGCCTTGTCCGGAGCTCCCGTTTCATCAACAATTTCCATAGCAAGCATCAGTCCCAGTCCACGGACATCTCCGATGCAGTCATGCTGCTCCTTTAACTGATCCAGCTTTCCTCTGAAATATTCTCCCATTTTGGCCGCATTTTCCAGTGCACCATCTTTTGTCAGCACATCCAATGTGGCTAATGCTGCTGCGCAGGCAACCGGGTTTCCGCCAAATGTTCCGCCATGTGCACCTGCATTCCATGTTTCCATAATCCCTTTTCTGGCGATCACCGCACTTAACGGAAAGCCGGATGCAATTCCCTTGGCACTTGTCCATATATCAGGGCGTACCCCGAAATGCTCATATGCGTATAATTTGCCGGTACGTCCCATACCGGTCTGTACCTCATCAAAGATCAGAAGAATTCCATATTTATCGCAAATTCTGCGAACCTCCTGTACAAACTCCTTCGGTGGGACGATATATCCCCCTTCTCCCTGAACCGGTTCCATAATGATCGCAGCCACCATCTCCGGATCCACCAGCGTATGGAACATTTCTTCGAGCCTGTCAACATACGGTTTCCATCCCTCTTCCTTATATGGACTCCGGTACAGATATGGATATTCTGCAAAATATACACTCGGCATCAGGCCTTCGTAATATTTCCGGTAAAGGGAATTGGAACCCGTAATGGACACCGTTCCCAAGGTACGGCCATGGAAAGAATCCCGGAATGCAATGATAGCCGGACGTTTTGTGTAATGCTTTGCCAGCTTGATCGCTCCTTCGTTTGCCTCAGCACCACTGTTGCTGAAATATACCATGGTGTCCCCTCCGGTAAGTTCCACCAGACGCTCTGCCAGTCTGACATAGCTTTCATAATAAACAACATTGTGTCCACCGTGAATCATCTGATCCACCTGTTTTTTGGCTGCCTCCACAACCTTTGGGTGATTATGGCCAATGTTGCACACTGCAACACCACTTGCAAAATCAAGGTATTCTTTTCCATCCTCCGCTGTCAGATAACAGCCCTTTGCACTTACAATGCCCAGCTTTGTTGACCTTCCTGCTGCCGGAGGCATCACCTTCATACATCTCTCATACATACTGCTCATAACTCATTCCTTCTTTCTCATTATTTATTCTGCGTGATCATTTTGCTTTTCCCATACCCGGGCAATATCTTCCTCAGATAATTCAAATGGTGTATTGCTGATACTGCCTGCCTGAAGAAGACTTAATTTTGCATACTGCTCTATCTGTTCCTGATCTAGCTTTGGCGGTTTTCCAATAAGCTGCTCCAGCGTGTCGCCAAAAGAATCCACGCTGTTCTCTCCCAGAAGTTTTAAGACCACATCCACTTTTTCTTTCACCGTTGTCTCACATCGCTTTAAATATTCCCTCACAAATAACCCATTGGCAATGCCATGAGGAATCTGGTGAAAATAAGTATAACAGTACCCCAGCCCATGAGGGAGTGTCACTCCGGTCTGGGCGATCACAAGACCTCCCATCAAAGAAACATATGCCGCTTTCTCCCGAAAGTTATAATCATATTTTTTACTCTTTAATCCGGGAATACATTCTGCAAAGGTTTTCATTCCCTCCAAAGACATCATTGTACTAAAAATGGTACTCCGTTTTGCAAGATATCCTTCCATTACATGAGTAAAGGCATCGATCAGAGTACTTACCGTTGTCTTGTCATTCATGGAAACTGTATACCCGGGATCCAGAAGAGCATACGCAGGATAAGTAAGGGAATTTCCAAAGCTGACTTTTGTTTCCATATCCTTTCTCAAAAGAACACTATACGGAGTTACCTCGCTTCCCGTTCCGGAGGTAATGGGAATTGCCACAACGGGGAATGCCTTTGTGAAATCATTCTTAAACAGATCCGCTGCGTGCATCTCATTGGCTGCCAATACAGCAATGGCCTTGGAAGCATCGATTGGAGATCCTCCACCGATTCCGATAATAAAATTCGCCTTAAATGCTTTTACCTTTTCTGTAATGTCTTCAACCGTTTCAATACTTGGATTGTTCTCAACCGAATCATATACTTCATATGCAATTCCGGCATTTTTTAAAACATTCGTCACATCATCCAATGCACCGCTTGCCTTTGCGGAATGTTTTCCCGTCACGATGGCTGCGCGTGATCCGCAGTATGTGAAAATTTCCAAATGATTTGTAATACAGTTTTTTTCAAAATACACTTTTGTTGGAATTTGAAATGTAAATTTCATAAATCTTTCCTCCATTCTTCCTGATGCTGTTCTATTTTTAAAATATTTCGAATGCAACAAAGGCGCCACCACATAAGTGATAGCGCCTTTGTTATCTGTATACAGTATACACCTTTTGTATGGATTGTCAATATATTTTATCAAGAAAGTAACATTCTTTCTCCTGCATTTTTTACATGCTCATACATTGCCTCGGAAGCTTCTTTAATCTTATTTTGCTCTAACAGATCAACAATTCTTTGATGCTCCTCTAATGCCGTTGGTGTATATTTATCCAAAGTACCCGAAAGAACTAAGTAACGTTTACAGACCATATTGATCTTTTCAATCATATCATATAAAAAAGTGTTGCCGGCATATCTGGCAAACGCCAGATGGAAATCATACTCTGCATCCAGAAAAACCTGATGATTTTTGGCCTGCGTCAATTTTTTCATGATTTTGTTTAATTCCTTGATCTGTTTCGTTCCAATCTTTCCCTCTAACAAAGAAACGGCAAGAGGTTCCAGACTGCAGCGAACCACCAGAACATTGGAAATATCCTGACTTGTCACATTGGAAACCGTTACGATCTTGTTTTCATTTACTTCTGCCAGATGCTCCATGACAAGCTGCTTTAAAGCAGACCGGATCGGCGTACGGCTGATGGACAGCCTTTCTGATAACTGCTCCTCCGTCAACAGATCTCCCGGCTTAATCTGATTTGTAATAATTTCATCTTTAATGATGGCGTATGCCTGCTCCGACAAAGTGACTGGTTTTACTATCTTTTTCTTTTTATCTGTGCTCATATATAATCTCCTTTTCCAATTATACCTATAATACTATATTTTAAAACAACCAGTCAAATTTCTTTTTTACCATATCCACCAGATATTCTGCGGTTCCATCCACTCCCAGCAGACTGCTGTTGATGAGAATATCTTTGTAATTGATATCCTGCGGCTCATATTTTGCATATCTCTTGTGATACTGCAGTCTGGCCCGGTCTACCTCCTGAATCATCCGCTTCGCTTCTTTTGGATTCATATTTAAGCTATTGACACAATTATGATATCTCGCCTCAAACGGAGCATAAATATACACATTAATACAGTTCTTATAATTCCGCAGAATATAATCCGAACATCGTCCAACAATAATACACGATTCTCTGTCAACAATATCCGTAATTATTTTTTGCTGGATCTGAAATAACCGGTCCTGCATGCTGCGCTCTCCGGTACCAAGTGGAAAACGCATCTTAGATAAAAGACTGTTCCCGCTCTCCTCAATATCACTGACAACGGATACCGGCTGCTGCATCTCTTTTGCCGCCATTTCCACAATGTCTCTGTCATAATAATCGATATCAAGCATCTTTGCCATTTCCCTGGCAATGGGACGTCCTAAGCTGCCAAACTGTCTCGTGATCGTAATAACATATCTTTCCTGCATATTTATTCCTCCCCTTCGCATTTTATATTAAGCAATGTCCGGTGCGGCTTTGCTTGTATACAGTATACAGTTTTTTTCTTTTTCTGTCAATTTACATATCATTTTCCTAATAATATTTAGAAAAGACGATAACAATATACTAAAAACGGGATAGAAACTATAGATAATAAAGAAGATAAAATAATACTGTCAGAACATAATGTCTCTTTCATATGATTTTCTTTTAATAAAAGTACCGTCATGCTTCCCACCGGCATTGCCATCAGAATGACACTGACCTGGGCAAGCTCCTCTGATATGGGTAACCTTTTTAATACCACCGCCATAAAAAGCGGTACGAGGATCATCTTGACGATCAAAAAAAGATACAGCTTCCACTGACAGAAAATACGGTATAAATGCTCCTGCTGTCCTATGGATATGCCAATGACGATCAGCGCCAGAGGTGTCGCCACATTTCCAAGATAGGTTATGGTTGTTCCTAAGATATACGGAAGCCGGATATGACAGACAAAGATAAGTAATGCCAGCAGACAGGACAATGTTCCCATATTAAGAAGCGATTTTAAACTTCCCGGATGAAACTTGCTGTCAGAAGGCATAACCAGCAGATAACCATATGTATATAAAAGAATATTATACTCCAGAATAAATATCGCTACATAGATCAATGCCCCTTTGCCAAATATGGACTGTACGACCGGTATCCCGATAAAACCGAGATTGGAAAATACAAAGATTAAAGAATATATCTTCTTTTCTTCACAGCCTCCTGCAAATATCTTTGATATGGGCACTGCCAGAAGAATCAATACAAGAAATAAAACGGCTGCCAGAAAAACGGTACCTGTAATATTTTCTTCCCCATTGTTGGAACTTCCGATCACACTGCTGACGATGATTGCCGGATTAAAAACCTCTACGATCAGCTTTGATAAGCATGCGCCATCCTTCTGTGTCACAAGCTTCTTTTTCTGTAAAATGTATCCCACCAAAATCAGCAGAAATATAACAACCATCTGCTTTAATACAATCCCTGCGTTCATTTTCTCTCCCCTTTAATCTGCTGACGAATTGTGTCATATCAGATTTTATTTCTATAACTTTTCAGCATTTTGTATACAGTATACAACTGTATTTTTCTATTGTAAACACATTTTATCATAATTATTTTAAAACTTATTTTCTTTTGTTTAAATCAAAAAATTTTGAAGAATTGCTATTTTCTTTTTGATGAAAACGTTATATAGTGTATACTGTATACAGAAAATCCTTTTAACAAAAATCAGAAACAGGAGGTATCGCATATGGATCCGATCGACTACAAAATTCTTGAAATCCTGAAGAAAAATGCCCGTGAAAAAGCTTCCAATATCAGTAAGGAAATACATCTGTCTGTTTCTTCCGTTATTGAGCGTATCCACCATATGGAAAAGGAGGGGATCATTCAGGGATACACCACTCTGATCGATGAGAACAGTCTGGGTAACGATCTTACTGCGCTCATCGAAGTGCGTCTGGAGCATCCACAGTACACTGAAGATTTTGTGTCCTTCGTCAATCAGATCCCCTATGTGGTTTCCTGCTATTATCTTACCGGGAATTTTGATTATCTCATAAAAATCAGCTGCCGCTGCTCAAAGCATCTGGAGCAGCTTCATCAGATCATCAAAAATCATCCCGGTGTCGATAATACCTGCACTCATTTTGTCTTGAAAACCACCAAAAATATTTATCATGTACTTCCAAAGGATTCTGCATAAAGTTTCAGGCGATTGCCTCCTTCAGGGAGGTAATGATTTCTTTTTCTATCTCCATACTAAATCCGTCCGTTCCCATTTTCCTTTGTTTCGTAACACCATCAACACATCCCAGTGCCACGATCTGTGCCATATATTCCTCGATCTCTTCATAAGTAATAAATACCGGCCTTCCGGAAAGCTTCGCCATATAAGCTGCAAGCGCATATGCCCCCCAATTGGATGTGGTAGCAATGATCAGATCATCCACGGTAACGACACATGGATTTAATTCAAGTTTTTCCAAAATCACCTGTCTGACATTTCCCATGCCAATCTCATTTCCTCCGTCCCCTACTCCAATTGTTGGGATTTTCTTTTCGGCAGCCAGTTCAAATAAAGTATCAATACATGCCGTCTGTCCGGTTATACTGTCTCCCCGCATATTGGCATATTCGTTTTCCAGATTATGACCACACCTCTCAATAGAGATCATGTATACCGGCCGGTATTTTTCAAGAATCTCCTCATAAACAGACTGATCTGCATCGATCGCAACATACTCCACAGAAATATTTTTTAATTCAAAGAAACCTTCACAATATTTGTCTGTAATCACAATCCCATGATAGCCTAATCCCTCCAGTGCTTTTGCCACAGCCAGTGTCCCAATGGGTCCGTCCGTTTCCGCATATCCGGCAACATAAAAACCTGTTGTGATCAGTACATTACCCTTTGGTGCCTGAAGCAGCTTCTCTGCTGCCATTTTACAATAATCTTTCTGCAGATATTCTTTTAACAGTGTCATTCCCCGTTTGGAATAACGTAACGTCACTTCCTCCGGTGTCCCTTTATTCATAACATTCTCCAATCACCCGGCTCATTGGTGCTGTTGCAATGCCTGCTTCATCCAATGCCTTTTTTATTTTTTGTACAAACAACAATGCTTTCTCTCCATCCCCATGAACACAGACAGAGTCTGCTTTCACCGGTATTTCTTTCCCTGTTATGGCAGTAACAGTCCCCGTCTGTACCATTTTCAGTACACGTTCGATTGCTTCTTCTTCCTCTTCAATCATTGCTCCCGGCTGTGTTCTCGGCACTAACGAACCATCCTCCATATAGGCCCTGTCGGCAAATACCTCTCCTGCTGTTTTCAGCCCTGATTTTTGGGCTGCCTGAACCATTTTTCCACTGCCGGGTCCCAACAGGATCAACTCCTCATCCACTGCCCGGATTCCCCTGCAGACTGCCATGGCAAGCTCCTCATCCTTATCGGCCATATTATATAATGCACCATGGGGCTTTACATGCTGCATCTTGACGCCATACGCTGCACAGAACGCTTTTAATGCTCCAATCTGGTATATAATGAGATCCGTGACCTCTGCGGGAGCGACCTTCATATTACGTCTTCCAAACCCTGCCAGATCCTGATATCCCGGATGTGCTCCAATCTTAACGCCACATTCTGCCGCCATCCGGACAGTTTTGTCCATGATCACCGGATCCGATGCGTGGAAGCCGCATGCAATATTTGCCGATGTGATCCATGGCAATACCTGCTCATCCATTCCAATCTTATAATTTCCAAAGCTCTCACCCAGATCACAATTTAAATCTACCATTTTCATCCACGATCCCTCCTAATCTGATCCATACTTCAATTCAATATTTCTAACATCTGTGATCAGCATATGTCCCGGCGCATGGGTGATACAGAAATCCGGCTTTGATTCCATAATGACATTTTGCGGTGTCACGCCACATGGCCAGAATACCGGCACTTCTCCCGGCCGGATTGTAACCATATCCCCAAAATCCGGCCGGTCCAGATCACTGATCCCAATCTGCTCCGGTGCTCCAATATGAACCGGAGCCCCGTGAACCCGGGGCATTGCCCCGGTTACCATAACAGCCTTCGACACCTGTTGATACGGTATCGGCCGCATGCTGACCACCATATTTCCCCGAAACACTCCTGCAGACTGACATGGAATATTGGTTTTGTACATTGGAACATTACACTTTTCTTCAATATGACGGACAGGTATGCCGGTCTCCAGCATCTCTGCCTCAAAGGAAAAGCTGCATCCGATCAGAAAGCTCACCAGATCTTCTCTCCAAAAACTCGATATTTCCGAATATTCCCCCTGAAGCTCTCCATTTTTATAAATGCGGTATTTGGGAATCTCCTTTGTAATATCGCAACCGGGTGCCATTGTTTTCAAAAAAGGATCTCCCATATCCCCCACTTCAAGCAACGGGCAGGACCGGGGATTTCTCTGGGTAAACAGCAGAAAATCATACGCATATTTCTTTGGCAAAATAACCAGATTGGCCTGTGCATATCCTGCACACATACCAGCCGTTGGTCCGGTAATTTCCTGCGCTGCAATCCTGTTTCTTATGTCCTTTGGTTTTGCATAAAAATAATCCATCATTAACCCGCATCCTTCCATATCATCATTTTTTTGACGTCTCTTCTAAAAACATTCTTTTGATATCATTTCTTTGTACAGCTTCTGTGCCTTATCTACATCTATTTTTTTAAAGTGGATCCGATCCCCCGGCTTACACTGTGCAACCTTACTAAGATCCATCCGGCATACGGTACCAATCTTGGCGTAACCTCCCGTTGTCTGATGATCCGCCATCAGAATGATCGGTTTTCCGCTTGCCGGAACCTGAATGGAACCAAAGGTGATTCCATCGGATACAATGTCTGTACCATTTTTGCTCTCAATCATGCTGCCATCCAGCCGGTAGCCCATACGGTCACTATCCTCCTGCACCCGATAGTACCCGGAATAAAAAGTATGCAGCCCCTTCTGGGTAAACATTTCTTCCTGGGGACCCGGAATCACCCGTACTTCCACCTCGCCCGAATACTCCGGGATACTTACTTTCCGATTTTTAATTTTGGAAAACGACACACTATTCTGTCCAATTTCCAGCACATCTCCCCGTTTCAATTTTCTCCCATGAAAGCCGCCCATTTTACATCGTATATTTGTGGCATAGCTTCCCATAATCAATGGAACCAAAAATCCACCGGATACAGCAAGATACGTCCGACATCCCCTGGACGCCATCCCCAGATTCAGAACGTCTCCCTGCTTCGCTGTAACGGCCCGGTTTGTTTCCACCGGCTGTTCCCCTATCTCAGCCCCCATATCAGCTCCTGTGAGTGCAAAGACGGTATCCTGCGTGAACCTGTAGCTGCCACCATATACCGTAAATTCCAAAACTGCTGCAGTCTCTGGGTTTCCCACCAGATAATTCGCTTTTCTGTACGCCTGCTGATCCATAACACCGGAACAGGTCATACCTGACTGCTGATACCCGTACCGTCCTAAATCCTGTACAGTGGTCAGCATCCCCGGAATAATAACCTCAACTGCCATAATCGCTCCTTTTACTCCTGTATTACATCAAGTGAATATGTTCCCTTTAAAATCTCCTGTCGTATATCGTAATAATCCATAATAGAAATTGGCACAAAACGTATATATTCTCCGGCCTTAAAAAGAACAGGATCCTCCCGGTGCGGATCATAAAGATCTACCGGAGTTCCTCCGATCAGACGCCAGCCTCCGGGGGAATCCATGGGATAAATTCCTGTCTGATCACCACCAATTCCAACCGCTCCCTTGCCAATTTTGACCCGTGGTGTATCAAGACGCGGAACCTCCAGACGTTTATCCAACCCGCCTAAATACACAAACCCAGGCAAAAATCCCAGCATATATATTTTGTAATCTGTCCCGCTATGAAGCTCTATGATTTCCTGTCTGGAAAGACCTGTTAATTGTTCCATTCCCGATAAATCCACGCCAAACCTTGCACCATAACAGCACGGAATCCGAATAATTCTTTTATGTACCGCCGTGTCTGTTTTCAATTCTCTGCCAAGGACAGAGATTATCATGGAAAGTCTGGAATAAGATATCCGGAGCATATCGTAATAAATCATCAGAGAGCGAAAAGTAGGAACCATCTCCGTAATTCCGGGAATATTCTCCCGGCGTATTTTCTTCGCCAGAGCATGTACTTTCTCGTTGACTTCTTCATCTACCGACGTTCCAAATTCCGCCACCAGTGCGCTGTCACCTGCCGGCATTACCTTTATATCCATAATAATCCTACATCCCTCTTTTCTTATTCCGTTGCATCCATATATTCCTTTAAAAGTGCCTGTCGAAGTTTGTTTACAAGCTCCGTTGCCTTACCGCCAACCGGTTTTCCATCCAGCTCATCCGCACATAAACAAAGCTTGCTGGAGCTTGTCACAAGAATCTCATCTGCTGCAAACATCTCTTCCAAGGTGTAAGGAGTCTCACTGACCGGAATTTCCAGTTTTTTACACATTCTTATCAAATGTGCTCTTCCTATCCCCGGAAGGATCAGATTATCTGTTGGTGCTGTGATCAGCTTTCCATCCTTAATGATATGGCAGTTACTGTGTGCACACTCTGTCACGCGTTTTCCTGGCCTGTATAATACAGTCTCATCTGCCCCTGCCTTCTTTGCCTTTTCTGCTGCCATGACGGATGGAATCAGATTTAAAGTCTTGATATTGCAATGGAAAAACCGGGTATCCGGTGTTGTGATCAGTTTGATCGGTTTGTCTCCGGCATCTACCGTATCAGGCTTTAACATGATCCAAAGATTTGCTTTTCCCTCCGGGAAGACGTGATTTCGGATACCGGTTCCCCTGGTCACCTGATAATAAACAAACAGATCACCGGTGTCCATTTTCTGAACCATTTCCTGAAGCAGCTCCTTCAGCTCCTGTTTTGTAACCGGCATTTCAATGTCCAATAATCCGGCACTGTTAAAAAAGCGGTCAATGTGTTCATCGATTGCAAAAATCTTGTAGTTTCTGCATGGACCGGCATCATATACTCCATCACCAAACCAGCAGACACGGTCATTCATGGGAATACTCATTTCCTCAAGCTCTCCAAATTTTCCATTATAATATCCTAAAGTTTTCATCGTTTTTCCTCCATTTCATTTCTAAAATAAAAAAGACAGCAATAGAGCTTTTGAAAGCTCCATTGCTGTCCGTCTGTTGATATTACAACAAGTATTTTTATGATTCACCCAAAGTGTATGCCGGTTTTTCGGGCTTGTCAAGACGAATGAAAATTTGCCAAATTTTTTCGGATATTTTGTTTTTCATCAAAAAATTTTCTGTCTGTTATGAACCTTTTTTTATTATTTAAGCCTGACATAGATCCATATTTTTAACCTTCTAATGCATCCCTCAATACCTTTACATTTTTTTCCATCAGACTCACGTAGGTTTCTCCTGCGTCAAACTGCTGCCTTGTAACATTGTGGCAGGTATAAAAGGTCTCCACCTTTACCTCGTGCTCCTTCGTGGATGTTGCTTCCGCTACTGCCTTCGCCACCTTATCACTTGTCAGTTCAATCTTTAATACCACCGGAAGCTTCCGTTCTTTCACCTGACGTGTGAGATATGTGATCGTCTCCGCACTTGGCTCCGTATCACTGCTGCAGCCCGCAAATGCTGCCGTATAATCAAGACCATATTCCTCCACAAAATACCGCAGTGGAAAACGATCCGCAAATGCAAGATATTTGTGCTTCGCCCGGCTTGTCACCTGCCGGATATCCTTATCCAGCGTCTGCAGCTTTTTAATATATTTGTCCGCATTTTTCTGATATTGTTCCTGATGCTCCGGGTCCACCTCTGCCAGATCCTTCGCAACCTGTGCCACGATCTTCTGTGCATTTACCGGGGAAGTCCAGATATGTTCATCTATCTCACCTGACGCATCAGAAGCTTCGTCTGTTTCATGATCGTGCTCTTCCTTTTCAGATGCGATATGATCCGAATCTTCTGTGCCATGTTCTTCGTGATCATGTTCCTCACCCTTTTCCTCCTGCATCCCTTCGACATGCTCTTCCACAAGAGTATCCACATGCCGCATCATCTCATCTGCCACAATGCCTTTATTATCCGCAGACTCTAATACCTGTCCAACCCATTGCTCATTTTCACCGCCATTATACAAAATCAGATCGGCCTGTCCCATCTGAATCATATCCGATGCCGTCGGTTCAAAGGAATGGGTGTCCATCCCGGCCGGCAGGATCAGAGACACATCGGCATATTTGCCTGCCACCTGTCTGGCAAAATCATAATATGGAAATAATGTTGCTACCACTTTAACCTTGCTGTCCTTTTTATTTTGCCCGGATGTCTGGTCTGTGCCTGCGGAAATGCTGCATCCGCTGACAACCAGCATGACGGCACTAAAACATGCCACTATCTTCCATAAAAACATTCCTGTTGTTTTTTTATCTGTTCTTTTAATTCTCATTTTTGTTTTTTCTCTCCATACATTCATTACACATACCATAAAACATCGTTCTGTGAGGATTTACCTGAAAGCTGTGTTCCTCCAGCACATGATCATATAACTCCTCCATATGGCTGCAGGCCATGGGGATCATATTGCCACAATTTTCGCATTTCAGTAAAAACGATCCCTCATCCTCTCCGGTATACTGATAGTGTGCCCCGCTGTTGCCATCCAATACAATCTTATGGACAAGGCCTTCCTGCTCAAATTTGTCCAAATGACGGTAGATCGTCGTGAGACCAACCGACTGTCCCTGCTCCTTCAGATGAGCAGCAATCTGGCTCACGGTCACATAACGTTCTCCCCCTGTCATCAGATATTCCAGAATGATCTTTTGCTGTTTTGTATGATAATGTTTTCCTTTATTCACTTAATTCACTCCATTCCCTCATAAAAGAATTTTCCGGCTCCCACCCCAAAGCCTCCAGGGGGGAGTTATTTGTCATATTTGAAAACCGTTTTCATATTACACACATTTAAGGAAAATGTCAATCCATTTGACCTTTCTGTTCTTTATGACTACAATAGAAAAAAACAGAAAGGATACGATGATATGGAACCATATACAGACAATGATATGACAGAAGACGTCTCCGAAAATGATGACAGCGATATCCGTCGTTATCTGCACTCTGCCACCGCTATTCTGATCCTGATCAATGTAATTATCTTCTTGAAGACAGATATTTCCGGTATGATCGGCGGGGAGGACGTCTGGATCGACAAGGGATGCCTCTCCTGGTATCATTTTTTTTACCGGCATGAATATTACCGTGTACTGACCTGTATGTTTCTCCATGGAGGAATTGATCATATTTTTAACAATATGCTCTGCCTTTTTTTTATGGGAAGCTTTCTTGAACAGCACATTGGCACTCCCCGCTTTCTGATCCTTTATTTTTCTTCAGGAATTATTGCAGGCTTTACGTCTATGGTTTATAATATGCTATTAGGAATAAACACATTATCCATTGGAGCATCCGGTGCGATTTTTGGTATTACCGGAGGTCTTCTTGCACTGGTACTTTTTCACCGTAAAGAAATTGAAATTGATTACCGCCAGATGATATTTGCTGCTTTCCTGAGCCTGTACAGTGGTCTGACGGATCAGGGTGTGGATAATGCAGCCCATCTCGGAGGCTTCTTAGGAGGACTTCTCCTGGGTCTTCTGGTTGGCATCCGTAAGCAGAGACAGCAAACAAAGGATTCTTTCGGATCCGGCTCTCTCTGGAAATAATTAGGAAATGAGGAACTATATGCAGCGAATCAATATTTATTATGGTGGCCGCGGACTCATTGAGGATCCCACCATCTATGTAATGAATAAACTCACAGAGGTTCTTAACGAGCTGAACATTGATGTAAAAAAATATAATTTATATGAGGATAAACGCGGTATTTCCGTACTCCCCAAAACACTGAAGGAGGCAGACGGCGTCATTCTTGCCGCTTCTGTAGAATGGCTTGGCATTGGCGGTCTGCTCCAACAGTTTCTGGACGCCTGCTGGCTGTACGGTGACCGGGACCGCATCCAAAATCTCTATATGTTCCCACTGGTCACGGCGACAGCTGCCGGAGAGAAAACGGCATACCAGACGCTGGTTCAGGCATGGGAAATACTTGGAGGCATTCCCTGTGAAGGAATCTGTGCCTATGTGGAGGATTATACGGAGTTTGAAACCAATCCGGACTATGCTCTTCTGATCGAGAAAAAAGCTGAGAGCTTTTACCGTTCCTTCTCCAAAAAGATAACGGTGTTTCCATCCAGTACCAATTCCATCTGCGAAAATGTACTTCAGCCCAAAACCATGCACCTGACCCCTCAGGAAAGTGAGCAGTTATCTATGTATGTTTCCGACACCAATTACGTTCAGAAACAAAAAGAGGATATCGAGGAACTCACCAGTATGTTTAAGGGGCTTCTGGGAGATGATGCAGAAGAAACGGATACCACACCGTCAGATATCTCGGAAGATCCATTTGCTTCATTTTTGAAGGAGCATTTTCAAGCTGTGACACCGTTGCACGTATGTTATAATCTCCAGTTTGAGGACGGAAGAATTCTTTCCCTTGAGATTGATAACGAACATCTGGAATGCCGTAATAAAGAAAACCCTTCTGCTAATGTCCAGATTAAAATAAATCACCAAACAGTAAAACAGCTTATGAACGGTGAGATTACCATGCATAATGCATTTCTCTCCGGTGCCGTATCTGCAAAGGGTGATTTCAAACAGATCCGTACATTTGACACGGTTTTTCCTTTTCAGCGGGCTTAATCAAAAAGAAAAGAGGTAAAATATTATGAGTAAAAAAATGGTAGACGATTGTATTTTCTGTAAGATCAACAAGGGAGAGATTCCTTCCACCACAATCTATGAGGATGACGATTTTAAGGTTATGCTTGATATCAATCCGGCTTCCAGGGGACATGCTGTGATCCTTCCCAAAAATCACGCAGCAGATCTCTTTGAGCTGGAGGACGAAGATGCAGAAAAGCTTTTCAAGGTAGCCCGCAAATGCGCCAAAGCGATGAAGGAGGTACTCCACTGTGACGGCATCAATGTACTCCAGAATAACGGGGAAGCCGCCGGTCAGACGGTCTTTCATCTCCATGTGCATCTGATTCCACGTTACAAGGGCGACACCGTCAATATCTCCTGGGAACCCGGTACACCGGAGGAAAATGCGGCAGAGCTTGCGGCTCAGATCAAAGCAGCAGTCAGATAATAATTATAAACGAAATCATCTGGTATTACTTATTTTCCAAAATATTAAAATAAGCCACTTGATCAACATCCGGACACCTGTTGATCAAGTGGCTTGTACTATTTTTCGTACAGATATTAACGATTATAAATCCGGCACAGCTTTTTCAGATAACGGCAATGCTCCTTGGTAAATGCTCCCGGAAGCATACGCCAGCGCCAGTTTGTTCCCACCGTCGAAGGCAGGTTCATCCGGGCACGATTATCCAGTCCGAGGATATCCTGCATCTGGAAAATTGCAGTATTGGCAATGCTCCCATATCCCAGCCGGATCATCTCCATAGGAATCTGCTTTTTTTTCTTTACCTGTAGATAATCCATCACATATTTCAATTCTTTTTTCTTTTTGGCTCCATAAAATCCCATGATCGTTTCATTGTCATGAGTTCCACCATATACAAGACAGTTGGGATCTTTATAATTATGTGGCAGATATTCATTATCTGCCGCACCATCAAATGCAAACTCCAGAATCTTCATCCCCGGCCAGCCTGTCTTTTGTATCAGCTTCCGTACATTCGGTCCAACCACACCCAGATCCTCGGCAATAATATCGGTTCCTTTTGTTGCCTCTTTGATCACATCCGTAAGCTTTTTGCCCGGTCCTTTTCTCCATTTGCCATCTACCGCTGTCGGGCAGGATGCCGGAATGGACCAGAAATTTACAATCCCGATAAAATGGTCAATACGGATCACATCATACAGCTTTGCATTTGCTTCCATGCGCTTATACCACCAGCGGAAATGATCTTTTTCCATTGCTTTCCAGTCGTAAAGCGGATTACCCCAGCGCTGTCCGTCTGCCGAAAAACAATCTGGCGGTACTCCCGCAATATTGATGGGTTTCTTTCTCTCATCCAGTTCAAAAAGATCCGAATGTGCCCATACATCGGCACTGTCCATAGAAACGTACAGAGGAATATCTCCGATCAAACGAATCTTTTTCTTGTGGGCATACTTTTTAAGTCGGTTCCACTGCTGATAAAACTTATACTGACAAAACTCCCAGAAAGCGATTTCGCCTGCCAGCTTTTTCTGCCATTTTTTCACTGCATCCTTCTGACGGAATCGAATATCCTCCTCCCAAAGCTGCCATTCCTTATTGTCATTTTCAAACTTTAATGCCATATACAGACAATAGTCTGCGAGCCAGTAAGTATTTTGACGGCAGAAGGTACGATATGAAGATTCTTCCTGATGCTTGCTTCGATTATATGCTTTTTTCAGCACCTTAAAACGGTTTTGAAAGAGAATGGCATAATCTATGTCCTCCGGATCCTCTCCCCACTCCTCACTTTCTACCTCCTGAATCGTCAGAAGTCCCTCCTGAATCAGGGTATCCAGATCAATAAAATACGGATTGCCTGCAAAAGCAGAGAAGGATTGGTACGGACTATCCCCAAAACTTGTAGGTCCTGCCGGAAGTACCTGCCAGTATTTCTGTCCTGCTTTTACCAGTCTGTCCACAAAATGGTATGCTTCCTCACCCAATGTACCAATACCATACGGAGAAGGCAGACTGCTGATGGGCAGCAATACTCCTGCTCCTCTGTCATCTAAAAAATTTTTCTTTTCCATATTTCATTTATGCCTTTCTCATATATTTATGATGTTTCACTATACCTGAAATCCTCTCCCAAGTGTTCCGGGATCAATCGCGACCTCATTGAGACTGCCTTTACCGTAGGTCAGTCCGGCATACACCTGCTGGCTGTTTTCCATGACCGGTCCCGACGTATCCTGTTTGGCAATCTCCTCAAAGCTTTCTTTCAATCCTTGAAGCACCCGCTCACAGGAAGCCAGCCCAACATTTTTCTTTCGTGTGATTGATTTTACCAGTTGTTCATTCACATATCGATATAACGAAGCCAGACGATAAGATACAGGGAACTGAAAGTCAAGACTGCCCCTTAATTCACAAAGGAAGCCTTGTACCCGTTTTAATTCCACATCTGCAGTATCAAAATCCTCTTTTTCAAATGCCTGACCTGCCTCTGCAAGGCTTTCCAGCATCAGTTCATATATGATCACCACCAGCTCGCTGCGGTTTGCCTGACTGATCCGTGTCGTATATATTTTTTTATTTTCTTTGTCCATACTAATCCAGCATTCCTTTCCCAGCCCATTCCCATTGAGCCGCAGATACAATATTGGCATAGCGGATTCCATTCGCTTTCGCCATTATCATTACTGCAATAATGACATGATCTGCTGTGGTCTGTTATTTGCCTGTGCAAGCATAGATGTTGCCGCCTGGGAAAGCACCTCATACTGTGTATATTTTGTCATCTCATCTGCCATATCCGTATCGCTGATCCGTGACATTGCCTCTGTAATATTCTGGCTGCTGAGGTCCAGACTGGAAGTCGTTGTCTCCAGACGATTCTGATAAGAACCAAGTGTCGATCTGGCTCCGGATACCTTTTTGATTGCCCGGTCCATACTGTTCAGTGCATTCTCTGAGCTGTATTGAGTACACAGATTGATCTTGTCATTTCCATCGGAAGAACGCAGTCCCAGATTCAGGCAGGATACCTCCGGAAAATTCATATTCAGTGTCTGTGACTCATTGGCTCCGATCTGTACTGTCATATACCCTGCGTCAAAAATTCTTAAATCTGCATCTCCTACCGCATTTGTCTCGATCTGCATCTCAAAGCCTTCATTATCACGGATTGTTACCAGATTTCCATCACTGGAATAGGTTGCAGTACTGCTAAAACCATCCTGAAATGTGATTTTGGCCTCTTTTCCATTCGCAACCTTCTCTCCCGTACCATCAGAATATGTAATCTTTTCCAGACTTCCTGTGGCTCTTGTTTTAAATGTAACAGACCCGCCGGTTCTCTCCATGTCAATATTCATGGCGTCACAGGCAGCCTGAAGCTTCTCTGCAACGGCATCATCATTCATGGTTGCCGGAAATTCAATTAATGTCTTATTTAATTCGATACTGCCCGGCACAGACGGCAGCGGAACAGTGAGCTCTGCCGGTTCTGCCACCTGATCCACCGTCAGCTTATAATCTCCCTTCTCAACACTCATAGAGGTATAGACCGGTTTAATATCAATGTTACTGCTTCCAAAGGTACGGGCTGCAGAACCATCCAACAATGCTGTTCCGTTGAACTCCGTGGTCGTCGCAATACGATCTACTTCGTCCAGAAGCTCATCCACTTCTTTCTGAACAGCCTCGCGATCCTCCAGTGCATAGGTATCATTTGCTGTCTGCACTGCCAGCTCTCTGACTCTCTGAAGAATAGTTTCAATCTCCCCCATCGCTCCCTCAGCGGTTTCAATAATCGACTGTCCATCCTGTGAGTTGCGGGATGCCTGATCCAGTGCACGAATCTGTGCCCTCATTTTATTGGTAATAGCCATTCCTGCCGAATCATCCGCCGCCTTATTGATCTTGTAACCGGAACTCAGTCTCTCCAGACTGGAGGAAAGACGGGAATCCGTTCTCTTTAAATTTACATTTGCCATCTGTGCTGAAATATTGTGATTAATTCTCATATTTTACCTCTTTTCTATAAGTCAGTGTCATCCTGCTTCATCGTATCCATTACATAACGTACTACGGTTTTGGCTATCCGGTACAGAGAAGAGGACGGTACCTTTTCTCCTGCCTTTGCCGTCATTGCTTCCACACGGGATCTGTGGTTCATGCTGTAGGATATATTTTTTACATTGTAACCATCCTGCTGTAATGCCTGGGTAAGCTTCTCCCCATTCCCGGAAAGTGTGTCATATCCCTCCCGGTCATCACACAAGACAAGTCCCTTGATCTCTCCCTGCTGAACACGAAACTCCGCCGATATATTGTCCATATAGATCTGCACTCTGCCGGTATCCTCTTCTCCCTGAATCAGGGTAACATTCATAGTGGTAACCTGATCCCCTGTCACAACCGGCACATCATAGCTGTATCTGCCGGCTCTGCTGCTCTGAAAGATCATACCGGTACGAAGCTGTTTCAATCCCCGAAGCTCATCACTGGTGATCATTTCTTTTTCATAAGAATGTTCCAGTATCTTTTCCATGCTTTGGCCAAGCCGGTCATAACTCTGAAGCAGCATATCCTCCTGATCCAGCGAATCAGGGATTTCCTCCATACTCTGACGAAGCTCATCCTGTTCCTCCCCGGACACATCCCGTCGCCGCTCGTGGATCTCATGATATACGTCATAATTCTGATAGATCAATTGCTGTGCTGCCTGAATATTGTTAATCGTATCCGGAAGCCCCATCTGCTCCAGATACCGGATGCTTTCCTGACTCTGTTCCACAGTCTCCCGAAGCTGTGAGGCAAGCTGTTCATACAAACGCTGCTGTGTCTCCTGGCTTCCCTCTGCCTGTTTCAGCTCCTCCTGCAGGCTCTCCAGGGAACGATCCAAAAGCTGTTCCATATCGCCATCGCTTATCTCTCGCAGTGCTGCCGGTTCCATTTCATTCAGTATCTGCCTGCTTAAGCGTTCATAATATTGCTGTGTACTGCCGGAAGAAGATTCCCCGGAAAATTCTTTGCCGGAAAACGCATTATCAATCTGCTGTGTAATATTTTTGGAAGTATACCGTAAATCGGACAGACCGCCAAAATCATCATCGATGCGGGCGTCCACTCCTTTTCGTTTTTCTGTCCGTACTGCTTTTAATAAACTGCGAAGATTCATCTCCCAGCCGGCCTCCATTACACTTCCAATGGCTGCCCCATCCGAATCCTCCACCTGATGCATGAGACGGAAAAGACCGATATACCCGTCTCTTTCCTGCTTTGTCAGACCCTGTTCCTGTTCCAGCTTCCAAAGATAACGGCTGTATTTTTCCTCCGATGAGATATCCTGCTCATCTGCAAGCTTCGCGAGTCTTTGATCCAATTCATCCAGCGGCAGATCCAATGGATTCTCTCCCTGCTGTACCAGCTTCATCACCAGAGTCGGCTTCATACGGTCTAACACGGAATTTACCTGTGCATCCAGTTCCTTCACTTTCGTTATGTTCTGTTCGGTAATTTCCAGACTGTTATATCCCAAAATACGGACAGCTCTCTGATTCGCCTGTGTATCTTCCATACCAAGACTATCTAAAAGCTCCGGTACATTCTGAAACGCCTTCTGGAGCGAATCTCCCAGATCAGTTCGAACCTGTGTCCCCACCGCCTCATAATCTGTCTGATACTGTCTTGTCTGTGCTGCGGTGCTGACCGCCGCGCGGTGAAGGACGTTCATCGTCAGAAGCTCATGCTGTCTGGCACCAATGCCAAGTATCGATGCAGGTGCTTTCCGGATATCCTCCGCCCGGACAATGCTGTCCTGCACCCGATCCCACTGTGACTCATCCAGTTTCATATCCGGCAGAATCTCCTGATAGTCCTTCTGCTCCTGCTGTCTCAGTTCTTCTACCAGTGCCTTTAGCGGAGTGACCTGTATATCAATTCCCTTCTGCGCCATTCTTACGGCAGCCGGAAGTGTCATTCGCAGCCGCAGTTCCTCCAGCTGACGCTGTGTCACGGTAATCATTTCCGAAAAAATTGGCCGATTATCTGTTTGAGAGCCGCCATTCTGCTGCGCTTCAGAAACTTCTGTAACATTGTCCTGGTCTTTTCTTTCACTCTGTCCACTATTCCGGACATCTACTGACTGTTTCAACTGTTGCATTGTCACTTCACTCTGTCCGACATTTCGTACAGTATTTTCCACATCCTCCGGAGTGATCTCCTCCAGAGTCTGCAAGGCATCTATCGCAATAACGATCTGTCGGTCATCCAGTGATGCCTGCTCCGGTGACGCCCCTGTCTGCATCGCATATATGATCTGATCTAACACTTTCTCCGGTGTCATATTTTCTGAAATGTCCCTCATCACCTGCATGACATTGATATTTTCCGGTGTCACTGCAATTTCATTGGCAAACAGCCATTTGGCATCTGCCAGCACCGCTTCATCCACGGAAATACCATTTTCCTGTAAAAGTCCGGTAATCTGTCCCTGAAGCTGCTGCCATACCTCTTCATCTACTACTGAAATATCCAGTGCTCCCGACGCAGAATACTGTCCATGATACAAATTTTCAATGGTAGGCGCCATCTGATTCTCCAAAATATAAGCCTCGGCATCCTGTGACAGCTCCGGCAGAATCGTGGTCATCTGAACCGCAGATGCTACCCTCGCTACATTAGCCTTTGTTACCGGCAGATCCGCTTCCCTTAAAGCGTTTTCAATCTGTGCCGGATCCATAAGCTGTGTTACTCCCTGTTCCTGCAGATTTTTGATGGTTTCCCGGTATTCCTTACTGTTCTCGATATTTTTTTGTACATTCTCCTTCTGCCACTGACGATTCTCCTTATGGCGTTCAATGGTCCGGTCAAGTGCCGACGCTTTATATTCCTCCAGAGCTCCCTGCTCTGATTCTATATTCTGATAATCTTCTCCTGTCAGCACGGCAATATTTTGTCCTGCCTGCTGCTTTGCCCCGGAAACTTTTCCGCTGTCATTCAGATGATCAGAAAAAGAATAGGAGGATGCGCTGACCGTTGTTGCGATCATCGCCCTGCTCTCTGAAGAGTCCGCTCTTCCAACCTCTTTCAGTACAATCCTTTCCTTTGACACTTCCATGATCTTAAAATTTCTCGTTTCGCCTTCCGTGGCATTTTGTACTGACGACGCAGGGACTGAAACCTCTGCGCCCTTAAAGCTGATGGAAACCTTGTCCGATACCCCGGAGATCACTCCCTGCACCACCTGACCCCGTCTGCCAATCTGCAAAAAGGAATCTGAACCAAATGCCGTCTTCCTTCTGCTGACATTGGCGGTCTGTGCTATGATATCATTTACATTCATGTTTCGCTCACCTTTCCAGTCTGTTTGTTTCGTTTGCTTCATCAACGAATACTCTGTTATGTACATCGGCAAAATTGCAGAAAATATTAAGAGGGAGCAGACCATTCTGTTGATCTGCTCCCTCTCGTTATATACTTTTATTATTGCTTATTTCTTCTCGTCCTCCGGAAGCTCCTTGCGAATCTCCTTGGTACGGATCTCCTGACAGATATCATTGATGAAATCTGCCAGAGGCTTCTGACCCTCATCTCCGGCAAAACGGCTGCGGACAGAAACAAGACCTGCCTCTTCCTCCTTGCCGCCGACAACCAGCATATACGGAAGCTTATCCATACGTGCCTCACGGATCTTATAACCAATCTTCTCAGAACGTCCGTCTACTGTAGCATCGATGCCGTTCTTCTTCAGCTCTGCCAGTACACTCTGGGCATAGTCCATATACTTGTCAGAAATCGGAAGCACACGAACCTGCTCCGGACAAAGCCATGTCGGGAATTTGCCTGCATACTTCTCGATCAGCCATGCAAGAGTACGCTCATAGCATCCGAGAGATGTTCTGTGGATAATATAAGGACGCTTCTTGTCACCGTTCTGATCAATATAATACATATCAAAACGCTCGGCCAGGAACATATCCAGCTGGATCGTGATCATGGTGTCCTCTTTTCCGTACACATTCTTTGCCTGAATATCAAGCTTTGGACCGTAGAACGCAGCCTCTCCTGCCTCCTCTGTATATTTCATACCGATATCATCCAGGATCTCACGCATCGCACCTTCTACACGATCCCATTCCTCAGCATCACCAAGATACTTGTCCGGATGCTCCGGATCCCACTTGGACATACGATAGGTAACATCTTCCTCCAGTCCCAGTGTCTCCAGACAATATTTTGCCAGGCGGACACAATTCTTAAACTCGTCGGCAATCTGCTCCGGTGTACAGATCAGATGTCCCTCAGAGATCGTAAACTGACGGACACGGGTCAGACCGTGCATCTCACCGGAATCCTCGTTACGGAAGAGAGTCGATGTCTCACCCATACGATAAGGAAGGTCACGGTATGACTTCTGGCGTGCCTTATATACATAATACTGGAACGGACAGGTCATTGGACGAAGCGCAAAAATATCGCGGCCAGAAATGCTGTTTCCATTCTCGTCCTCATCATCCTCTCCCAGGAGGAACATTCCCTCTTTATAATGACCCCAGTGATCCGAAATCTTATAAAGATCTGATTTTGCCATCAGAGGGGTACGGGTACGAACATAGCCCCACTCATTATCCTCCAGATCCTCGATCCAGCGCTGCAGCTTCTGGATCATCTTCGTTCCCTTTGGCATGAACAGCGGAAGTCCCTGACCAATCACGTCAACGGTAGTAAACAGATCCATATCACGGCCAAGCTTATTGTGGTCACGGTTCTTAATATCTGCCAGATACTCCAGATATTCCTCCAGATCGGCTTTCTTCGTATAAGCAGTACCATAAATTCTGGTGAGCATCTTATTGTGCTCGTCTCCTCTCCAGTATGCTCCGGAAGAAGCAGTCAGCTTAAATGCCTTGATCGGCTTTGTACTCATCAGATGTGGTCCCGCACAAAACTCAATGAAATCACCCTGCTGATAGAAACTCAGTTCATCGGTATCCGGATGCTCCTTGATCATTTCTACTTTATACGGCTCATCTCTCTCTGTCATAAGCTTGATCGCCTCATCCTTTGACAGAGTATAACGCTCCAGACGGTCTCCCTTTTTGATGATCTTCTTCATTTCCTTCTCAATGGCATCCAGAGCATCACGGTCAAGGCTTGGCATATCAAAATCATAATAATATCCATTGTCAATAGCCGGTCCGATGGTCAGCTTTGCGTCCGGATAAAGATTCTTCACAGCCTGAGCCAGAACATGGGCACAGGTATGACGATATGCTTTCTTTCCTGCATCGGAATCAAAGGTCAGAATATTTAAGGTACAATCCTTGTCTACAATAGTACGAAGATCCTTTGTCTCTCCATCAATCTCTCCCACACATGCTACGCGTGCCAGTCCCTCACTGATATCAAGAGCGATATCGTAGATGGACATTGGCTGGTCATACTCCTTAAAGGAGCCATCTTTTAATGTTACTTTCATGATTTCCCTCTTTTCTGCGCTGCCGCATTTTACGAATCCCGACGCAGCGCCCGCCACAGATCCGTCTTTGAATCCTTGTCAGAAGAAGACCATAAGTTTCCTGGTAAAATCCAAACAAAAAAGCCCCCTCTGACATACCATGTCAGAAGGGGCGTAAATTCATACGCGGTTCCACCCTCGTTCGTGGGATCAAATTGCCAAAAAGCTTTATCATAATCCCTCCGGTCATATACGCCGGATCGATTCAAATAATCCTGCTATGGATCATATCTGATCTCACCTTCATTGTGACGGTAACGGTGTCGGCCGGGCTGGATTAAAGCCACTCAGAGCTGGTCTTCCATCGCTTTGTGAATGAGGCAGTCACAGCAACCGGTATATCCGGTCTGCCTCTCTCTGGAATCACGCACGCCATGTACTCGTCTCTTCAACGTATTATCTTTTATTAGAATATCACAATTTTTAAAAAATGCAACCATTTTATTTCACTTTCAAATATGCTACACTAAAAAAGGGCAAAGCCTGTGTTTTCCCCTCCAAGAATTGCTTCGCAGTTCTCGTTGATTTGATCATCCAATTGAAAGGAGACTTGCTGATGGACGAAAAAATATCACAGCTTACAAATATTTTACAGGAAAGCGATAACATCGTTTTCTTTGGCGGTGCCGGTGTTTCCACAGCATCCAATATTCCGGATTTCCGCAGCTCCAACGGACTATACAGCAAAAAGCTGGGACAGAATTTTACCCCGGAGCAGTTAGTATCCCACACTTTTTTTGTCCGCTATCCGGAAGAATTCTTCGCCTTTTATAAAAAGAATCTCGTTTACCCGGATGCCAAGCCAAACGCCTGTCACATAGCTCTTGCCAAGCTGGAAGATATGGGCAAGCTGAAGGCCATCGTCACCCAGAACATTGACGGTCTTCATCAGGCGGCAGGAAGCAAAGTGGTTTACGAGCTTCACGGCTCTGTCCTTCGTAATTACTGTACCCGTTGTCATGAATTTTATGATGCTGATTTCATTTTACAGTCAGAGGGCGTTCCTCTCTGTCCGAAATGCCATGCCCTGATCAAACCGGATGTAGTCCTTTACGAGGAAGGACTTGACGATACTGTGATCACCAGATCCATCGAGGCCATTCAGGCAGCTGACACCCTGATCATTGGAGGTACCTCTCTGGTGGTATATCCCGCTGCCGGTCTGATCAATTATTTCCATGGGAAACATCTGGTACTGATCAATAAAAGCTCTACCCCTGCCGACGGAAAGGCAGATCTGGTTATCAATGACTCTATTGACAAAGTGATGGAAAAAGCGGTATCATCACTACAATCACAATAAGATAAGGGAGATGTTATAATGAACTATGTATATAAGACAAGCGGAACCTGTTCCTCTGAAATCCACTTCGATATTAACGGTGATGTGGTAAGTAATGTATCCTTTACCGGCGGATGCAATGGCAATCTGCAGGCAGTATCCCGTCTGGTAGACGGTCAGACCGTAGACTGGATCGAGTCAAAGGTGAAGGGCATCAAATGCGGTTTCAAGCCAACCTCCTGTGGAGATCAGCTTGCCAAGGCTGTCCGTGAGGCATACGAAGCAGCGCAGAAGCAGATGGCTTAAGACTTTTGCTTAGATTGGCAATATTTGTTAATTAAATCAGCAGCAGCTTTTACTAACAAAACAGGCAGGATCACTTTAAGAGAATCTCTTAAAATGATCCTGCCTGTTTTATGTTAATGTGGTTTTATCTCTCCATTTCCTACAGATTACCGCACCGTTTCCACCTTGATCATATTGGTAGTTCCGGAAACTCCCACCGGTACACCGGAGGTAATAACCGCAGTATCTCCGCTTTTGATAACACCATGTGCCTTTGCCACCTCAATCGCATGATCAAACAGCTCAAAGACATCATTTTTTTCCTCAACCGGGAATGGCGAAACACCCCATGACATATTCAGCTGGCGGCATACCTTTTCGGAGGTGCTGCCCGCAATAATATCACAAGCCGGACGATACCTGGAAATCATTCTTGCCGAACGCCCGGACTTCGTTACGGTCACAATGGCACTGGCATTTAAATCATATGCCGTCGTACATGTTGCGTGACAGATCGCATCCGTCACATCCGGATTTGCCTGTCTGGCTCTGCTGTAAAAGCGTTTCTGATAATCTACATCCTGCTCCGTACGGCTGGCAATACGCACCATGGTCTTTAATGCCTCTACCGGGAACTTGCCTGCTGCCGTCTCTCCGGAAAGCATAATGGCACTGGTGCCATCATAAACGGCATTGGCCACATCTGCCGTCTCCGCTCTGGTAGCACGGGGATTTTTCATCATGGAATCCAGCATCTGAGTCGCAATGATAACCTGCTTTCCGGCCTCATATACCTTATTGATGATCATCTTCTGCACGATCGGCACTTCCTCCTCCGGAAGCTCCACTCCCATATCTCCGCGGGCGATCATAATGGCATCGGATTCCCGGATGATCTCATCAATATTGGCAACTCCCTCTGCATTCTCAATCTTTGCAATAATATTTACCGCAGAGCCACCATTGGCATCCAGCAGATTACGGATCAGCTTAACATCAAATGCCGTGCGCACAAAGGATGCGGCAATAAAATCAACATCATTCTTAATACCGAATAAAATATCGGACCGATCCTTCTCACTGAGATATGGCAGGTTTACATGACCTCCCGGCAGATTCACGCCCTTATGATCGGATACCACACCTTCATTTTTGACTACGCACTGAATCGTGTTTTTGACGATTGCTACAACCTCTAACTCCACCAGGCCATCATCGATCAGTACCGGGGCTCCCACTGTCACATCCTCACAGAGATGATCATAGGTTACTCCTACATGTGCATTATCTCCCTCAACCTTTTCTCCGCAGACCAGAGTAAACTTCTGTCCCCTCTTTAATAATGTCTTTCCTTCCTTAAAGGTGTCCAGACGAACCTCCGGTCCCTTTGTATCAAGAAGGATCGCTACCGGCTTATCACATTTTTTTCGTATTCTCTTTAACCGGTCCATTCTCTGTTTATGCTCCTCATGGGAACCATGGGAAAAATTGAAACGGGCGACATTCATCCCCTCGTTAATGAGCTGCTCAATCACCTCATCCGAGTCCGTTGCAGGTCCAAGTGTACATATAATCTTTGTTTTTCTCATAATCCTTTCTCCTGTCCTTTCCTCACATCATATAATAATCCGCCACTATTATCTTACATTCCGACCCGGTGGTCAATAGATTTTACATACCTTTTTCATAACAAATTTTTATCTCAGACTTTTCATCCTTCCACAGCTGCGCTATACTATCAACACAGAATAATCGCTATTTGGGCACCACATCAATTTTCTCTTCGAAAGGAATGGTTATAAATATGAATTATAATAATGATCAGGAAATCTCCTCTTTTCACAAACATCTGAAAACCGGATATCTTAACAGCAATTTTAAATTCTTTCATCTCAAAGATAATACCCGAAAGGATTTTCCCTTTCATTATCATGATTTCAACAAAATCCTACTCTTCCTTCAGGGAGATGTCAATTATACCATCGAAGGAAAAAGCTATGAACTCCAGCCTTTTGATCTGGTTCTTGTCCGCGCCGGGGAGCTTCACCGGCCGGTCATACATTCAGAGTCTGCCTATGAACGGATCATCTTATACCTTTCCCCGGAATTTATTGCACAATATAGCGGGGAGAGCTATGATCTGGAAAAATGCTTCACCCTTGCTGCCGATGCTTCTGCCCATGTTCTGCGGATCCCTTATTTCAAGGGAAGTGCCCTGTATCAAACCATAAAGGCGCTGGAAAATTCCTATGAACACCCGGAGGAGTATGCACAGGAGCTTTCCCAGCGCCTTTTATTCTTACAATTTATGATCCATCTGAACCGCGTTGCCATCTCCGATAATCTGGAGTTTTTGGAAACAAGCACCTCCAACACCAAGATTCTGGAATGTCTCGACTATATCAACACACATCTGCAGGAAAAGCTCACGGCAGACGTGCTGGCAGATCGATTTTTTGTCAGCAAATATTATCTGATGCATTCTTTCAAAGAAGAAACCGGCAGAAGTATGGGATCATATATCACCACCAAGCGCCTGCTTCTCGCCAGACAATACATCTCCGGAGGAATGCCCTCCACCCAGGCCTGCTACGAATGTGGCTTTCACAATTACTCCACCTTCTACCGCGCCTGGAAAAAGTTATTCGGCACCTCCCCAAAGCAAAATTAACGTTAGAGAAACGACTTTATTCGGTGTGTATCGCCGCCAATGGACTCAGCTTCATGGCACGTCGTGCCGGAAAATATCCGGCAACCATACCCATCAATGTAGAGAATGCTACTGCCGCCAACGCTAACCACCACGGTATCAAAGAAATATTTCCTCCAATCCCTTCCATACCGGCCGAGAAATGATTGATCAGCGACGACACACCACAGCTCAAGAGAAGCCCCACTATACCTCCGATCAGCCCAATGAATCCGGCCTCAGCCAGAAACAGCTTCTGGATATCTCTCATATCACAGCCCAGCACCTTCATAACACCGATCTCTTTGGTTCTCTCGTAGGTGGACATCATCATGGTGTTGGCAATGCCAATTGCCGCTACCAGAAATGCAACCATACCGATACCGCCAAGTACCAGCTCCACGATCTGAAGACTCTTCTGTGCGGAATCGATCAACTCTTTGTTGCTGTTTGCAAAAAATCCCATATCCTGAATACTCTTCATGACATCTTCTACATTGTCTGCCTGATCCACTTCTACTACAATCGTCGTATAAACCCACTCGTTTAACGGCTTTCCGTTTGGCTTTGGCTGTCCCGGTATCTTGCCCTTTCCAAAGTTCTTGGTCAGATAGCTTTTCAGATCATCGAGGTTTACCAGGAGGCTCTGGCTGTAATTATTGTACTCCTCCAGACCTCCTGCCATAATCCCCGTGATCTTAATCCGGAAATTCAGCATGGAATTATCCTCCGCCGGCTGCGCAGCTGCATCGTCCCCGGCAGAATCACTGTCTCCGTCTCCGGAGGAATCCTCCGTGGAAGCATCGGTGGAAGCGGTCTGATCCACCGTCTCGGACTCAGCTGCATCATTATACACCTGCAGCTGATGGATCTGCGTCATCAGATCGATTGGCGGAAGCTCCCCGGTAGAATAATAATCTACATACTCGTCCCCCTGCACATAACCAAATCCGGTAAGCAGCTGATTGCCACCAAGCACCTGAAGCGTGCCGGAGTTTCCTGCTTTCGGAACCTCCCCCTTGTCTAACTCCTGAGAATCTAACATACTCTGATCCACACCGATCATATTGGCATAGCCGCTGTAACGGCCACTCTTCATCGTTCCGTCAAATGTAAGCTGCGGTGATACGGACTTGACATGCTCCATTCCCTGAAACATTTCCATGTTGGACTCTGTCAACATCGTGGAAGTATCCGTCTGGCTGCCGGAGGAATCAGAGTCCATCCCTCCTCCCGGGCTCACATTGATCTGTGTCACCGAACCCATACTTTCATACTGCTCCATCATCTGCTGTTTCATTCCAAACGCAAGAGAGAGCATAGCAACAATGGATGTAGTGCCAATCAGTACACCAAGCACCGTCAGGATTGTCCGCAGCTTTCTGCGCCACAGATTTCCAAGACTCATGCTCATGAGATCATAGAAGCTCATCGTCCATCAACTCCTCTTCTTTTTTCTTGCGTTTCTTTTTCACAATAATACGCACCACTATGATCACAACCACCAAAGCAGCTACACCGATTCCGATTTTGGCTGCCAACGGAAGACCTTTCTTCGTCTGCGTTTCATCCATGCCATCATCAGCAGGCATATCAGCATCCCCCATATCCTCGGATACAAACACATTTGTCTTTTCTGTATACTTTTTGGTCTGTCCGGAAGCATTCTCATATTTAACAATGATCGTGCATTCTCCATCACTGTCATCCGGGGTTGCCTGATCACCGTTTAATGTCACAGTTGCATATCCTGTTGCTCCGGCGGCAATATTTCCCACAAAAGATTTCTCACAGGAGATTTCCTTTCCTTTACAGATAACAGAGACATTATTTAACGCTCCACCCCCCAGATTGTTAATAGAGAAGGACAGGTCACCTGTGCCACCTACGCTGAGCATATCCGGCGGTGTAACCTCCGTCAGACTGATGCGGTCCTTCTGTACTACTGGAATAGAAACATGATCCTCTGCATTATAGCCACTTGCTTTACCATCCTCATACTCTGTCTTGACCGTAACCTGGTAAGACTTTGAGCTAAGGCTTGCTGCCGCTTTCATCCAGAAGGATACCTTTGCTGTGGACTTTGCTGCGATACTGTCCAGATATGCCGTGCTTGCACCGCTGAGTGGCAGAAATTCTCCGTTTTCCGTGGACATTGTCAGTTTGATATTATGTACTGTCTGGCTTGCATTATTGCGAAGCTCCAGTGTCAGAAGGAATTTGGCATTTGGATGAACCGTTTTGACATCTGTGGTAAAACCTGACACCATCACACGCGGGGTACTTGTTTTTCCCTTTGCGTTTGTTTTCTCCTTGGCCTTTCCCTTCAACTCCACATTAACGGTTTTGTCTTCTGTTACATCCTGACCGTTTTTGACATATCCGATCCGGAATACAACCCCCTGATATCCTGTAGATACATTGTTTTTTACTTTAAAATGATAGCTGCAGGACAAGCTTTTCGTGCCGCCGGAACGAACGACCTTGTATGCGTCCGTGGTACTCTCAAACGGAAAATTATTGTCAATCACAGGCACTACACTTTTAATTTTGTAATTCCGGCTGCTTGCAGTAAATGCCACACTGCAGCTTCCGCCATAAACACCATAAGGATCATTTTTCATTTTCAGGGAAATATCTGCATCCTTTGCCGTTTCCTGCTTATCTGCCGGCTTTTCGGTTGCCTTTGGTTTCCCTGTGATCTTGACATTGATACTCTTATTCAGAGAATACTCGCTGTCATATGCCTTCACAACTCCATCCGCAGACTTCCTGGTATATACCACGGTAAACCCTGCCATATAATATGCCGTTTCCAGATTGTCCTTTGCATGGAATGTATAGCTGCAGTTTACAGAGCCTCCATTGCCGTTTGTAACACGATATGCTTCGTTATCCATTACAAACGGGAAACTGTCATCGAGTACCGGATAAATCTTTTCAATGCTTTCTATGTCATAATGCTTTTTATTGTTTTTATTGCCGGTCACGGTAAAGGATACTTTAACCTTTCCCCCTGCTTTACTGCCGGACACGCTTACATTGGATAAACTGATATCTGCGCTGTTGCCAGTCATCATCTCGCTCTGGAGACTGTCATCTCCCTGCTGGCCGCCTGTGATTCCCTGATCATTCCCCTCACCGGCTGCCCATACATTTTTTGTATTTTGTACCGGCACCATACTTGTCACCATTGCCAGACTCAGCAATGCCGCTATCCATAATTTTTTCTTTTTCAAAATCTTATCCTCCATTTTCTGAATGATTTCGGACTTTCTTTTCATCATTCCTGTACATTTTCCACAATTTTGCCATCCTTGATGCGGATCTGTCTGTCAGCCAGAGCTGCCAGATCATTGTCATGTGTAACCATCACCAGAGTTTTGCCTCTCTCGCTAAGCACATGGCGCATCAGCTCCATCATCTCTGCAGATGTATTGGAATCAAGATTACCTGTCGGCTCATCTGCAAATACAATACTTGGATTCAGCACGAGAGCTCTCGCCATACCCACACGCTGCTGCTGCCCACCGGACATCTGATTTGGCTTATGTAAGCGGTATTTCTTCAGACCAACCAGATCGATCATCTTCTGCGCCCGCTTCATGCGGACATTTTTGGAGATGCCCCGAAATACCAATGGCAATGCTACATTTTCTACTGCATTCATAGTCGGGATCAGGTTAAAAGACTGAAAAATAAATCCCACCTTTTCCCTGCGAAACTGTACCAGCCGATTCTCCTTGTACTTATCAATACGTTCCCCTGCTACCATGATCTGTCCTTTTGTAGGCTTTTCCAGTCCGGCAAGCATGTTAAGCAATGTAGATTTTCCGGAGCCTGATGTACCTACAATGGCACAAAATTCTCCCTCATACACCTGGAAACTGACACCATTCAGCGCCCGTACTTCATTTTTGCCAATGGGATATATCTTATAAAGATCCCTGACGTCAATGACGCATTTGCGCGATTCCCCTTTATTACTTGTTTCCGGTTTTTCCAAGGTTCCCCCTCCTTTCTGAAATTTCTGTGTGTATTCCCTGTAATGTTTCCCCAGCTATCCACAGTACTTTTACAGAATACCATATATTTTTTTCACAATCTTTAAGATATTCTTAAATTTTCGAAAATATATCCTTATTTTGTTACAAAAAAATTCACAGACCACCGTTTCGTCACGATAGTCTGTGAGTTTTCATTTTATATTATTTTGTTATATGAGAGGATCATTAGTATACATAAATCTTTAATTTCGAAGCCTTTGCTCCCAGCAACAGGGAACGATATGTATTCTTCTTGCCGGAAGGAACTACTACATAGCAACCTGACTTTACATATCGGAATGCATTGCTGTTAATGGTATTGATCTTCTTTGAATTAATGATCACTGCTTTCAGCTTTTTACAATTCTGGAACGCTTTTTCCCCTATAAATGTAGTCTTGGCCGGAATGGTCACCTTTCGAAGAGATTTGCAGCCTGCAAATGCAAATTTTTTGATTTTTGTAACACCGCTTCCAATCGTAAGTGATTTCAGAGAAGTCATTCCCTGGAATGCCCGCTTGCCAATATAAGTCACATTCTTTCCCACCTTGACGGAAGTAAGCTTTGTATTGTCTTTAAATGATTTCTCATTAATTCCGCTGACAACATAATCCACTCCCTGCCATGTTACAGAAGCCGGAATTGTTACACTGGTCTTGGTCTTTCCATCCACACTGAGACCTCTTACCTTAACTGCCGCCTTTACGTTTCCTGCTGCTTCCGCAGTAATGCTGTAAACAAAATTGCCTGCTGTAAATCTCTCGCCCACCTTTAATGCTCCATTTGTTGCAATTGCTGCCGGACTTGTTGTGGTAACCGCTGCCGGAGTTACTGTGGCTGCCGGAGTGTTCACCGGTGTCTGTGCCGGTGTCTGTGCCGGTGCCTCTGTCGCAGCAGCCGGTGTCTTTTCCGGCTGATCTGTTTCTGCCGGTGTCCCGCTTTCCTGCTCCGGTGTTTTCGTCTCCTGTGAAGCATCCGGTGTTTTCACTGCATCCTCCGGTACAGTGGTTACCTCCGGTGTCCCCGTGCTGTCAGCTTCCGTTTGGACTGCTGCAGCTGTACTGTTACTTACTGCTGCTGCCTTTTGAGGTGCTGCCTCCATACCAAGTCCGGTAAAAACCATAGAAAAACTTAATATCATTGCCATTGTTTTTTTCTTCATGTCAATTCCTCCATTCGTATATGAAATATTTGATAGGACATATACTACTAGCCTCATATGTCAACTTTTCGGCGGAATTGTGTCAGATTCCGGCTTTTTTCTCGTCAGGAAAATGGCAGATTTCCTTTATGATATCCGGGTTGTTTTTTTGCGTGCTTTTACCTGATATAAAAGCTTGTCTGCCTCTGTTACCATCTCCTCCAGAGACTGCACCTCTGCTGCCGGATGCACACAGTATCCGCAGCTGCATGACACCTCATAAGGCCATGAGTTCCGTTCGTTGTACTCTTCTAAATACTCCTCCACTCTTTGTATAAAGGCTCCTGCATCCCCTTCCCTTTCTGCAATGCCAAAGACCAGATACTCATCTCCACCACTTCGGATACAGACCTCACGCCGCTCCGATGCCTGCCGCATAGCATTGGCCACCTGAACGATCGCATTGTCTCCCGCATCATGTCCATAGGTATCATTAATCTTCTTTAAGCCATCCAGATCCAGCTCTATACACATAACAAATTTGTTATCACGCTTTGCGACCTTCATAATCTTTTCCACAAAACGTCTCATACCAAAACGGTTATACAACTTTGTCAGTTCATCACGTACATACATACTGTCCAATTTATCTACCAGCGTATCCTTTTCCTTGAGAAGACACAGATCAATGATGGCACTGTTCATAACTGTCAGCATAGCATAAACCATCGACGCCTCCTGCATACAGTATTTGGCCGATATCCACAGATATCCTACGGTTCTCTGATTGAGATAAAGGGGCACAAACGACAGTCTTATACCTTCCTTCCCCTGCAGATCAAGAGGCGGCAGAATATCCGGATAAAATACCGGTTCCATTTCCAACGGCTTTCCCTTCCGGCATTTGACCAGTGTCATATTCTGAGAATAGCCGTGAACCCTTTTGCTTCTTTTGATCCCCTGCGTAATAATGTCATCACAAATACAAAAATTAAAAGCATCCCATTCAAAGAAATCCAAATAAGAACATATTACCTCCAGCATATTCTCCACAGACTTTTTTTCGGACACATCTCTCCAAAGCTCCGTAATGTGATGAATAAACATATCCCGTCTGGTAATATCCCGAAGCTTCTCCTGATTGATCCGATTAAGATCCAGTTTGGTATGCTTCGTACAGCCACAACTTTGATTCAGTACCAGATGTGCCGGTACAAGACTGTTCAAAGGAACCTCTTTCCCTTCCCAAAGCTGTTCCAAAAAATGGACAGCCTGTGTTCCCGATTCAAACAATGAACGTTCCACCGATGAGATAGACGGCTGATACTCGGATGCCTCTTTGGTATGATCAAACCCTGTAACGATTACATCCTCCGGTACCCGATAACCATGATCATTTAAATACTTTATGACAAACATCGCCATAGTGTCATTTGCGCATACAAAAGCATCCGGCATATCGTGGCTGCTGAGATATTCTCTAACCACATCAACTGATTTTAAGTAGAACTGGCCATATCCGATATTTTCCTGTCGAAACGGAATGCCTTCTTCCTCAAGTGCACTTCGATATGCCTCTTCACGATCCTCAGACTCCTTATTTCCCTTGAATCCGGATATAAAATAAATATTCCGGCAATGATGTGTCCGAATTAAATGAAGAACCATTTTCTTCATGCCAACGGTATCATTGTATCCAATCTGATAACAGCCATCATAGGTATCATTTACATCAATTACCGGCACCCCGGCTCTGGCTGCATTACCTATGATCTTCTTCATCATATCGGAGCGCAAAACCTCCCCCAATATGATTATGCCATCAAACATTCTGTAATCCGGAACCGCATAAATAGCTCCCTCTCCGGAAACAACCTCATCCGACAGTTCTCCATGCTCATATGCCGGTTTTTTCATAAGACTGTGAAAAATTAATACATTATAATCTTTGTCTGTTGCTTCTTTTAATACCGCCTTGGTAATGATACCCTCCTGAAGGATATCATCCCCTTCCAAAAACAGTCCGATCGTCTTACGTGTCCTCATTCGTAATCTCCATTTCCCACTTAGTATTATATCATTTACAAAAGTAACAACGCCAATATTATAATAATTATAACATATATCAGCACCACTGCAAGACATCTTCTCTGACGCTGTCTTTTCTTTCTGACCTGTTCCAGTTTACGACTCATATTTTCCGGGCGCAGACTCTCCGGCGTACTTAAACTTTCACCGGCAGCAAGGATCATTTCTTCTACTTCCTTTAAAGACTGCTCCTCAACAAGCGGTTCCTGTCCCGACCGATGCTGCATATGATATTTGGGGGGCAGAATACCATGAATTCGATGAGATGCCAGCCGTTCCATTTCATTTTCTTCTTTCATGTTATTGACATCCCCCTTTCACGGATCCAGTTTTTTTCTCATTTTCATCAATGCCCGCCGATATTTTGAACGAAGAGTACTCGCTCCTATCCCCAGGCTCTCTGCAATTTCTTCACCCCGGTATCCTGCCAGCAGAAAAGAATTGACAATATACCGCTCCTCATCCGTAAGAACCGCAAATGCATCCCGGACCCACTCCCGGTCCGTTGCCTCCTTCTCTAAATCCTTTCCGTCACTGATATCCGGATCTTTATCCTGCTTTGTCTCGCCCCCAAAGCTCCTGCTGTGGTGTTTGTTTCTCTCCGCATAGGATTTGAGTTTTTTCCTGCATTTATTGGATAATATTTTAAAAAGCCATTGCCGAAAACGATAAACATCCCTCAGCCTGCCGATGGACTCATATGCTGCCACAATGGTATCTGCCACAACATCTTCCGCATCCTGTTTGTGATGCAGCATATAACATGCATACGCATACAATTCATGATAAAAAAGCTGATACAGCTCCATAAAAGCATCCTGACTTCCCTTTTGGGCCATCCGCACGGCATCTGCTATCTTTTCCGCATCTTTCTCCGATGCTGCTCCCATACCGCTAACCATACCTTTCCAGATCTTTATATTGTTATATCGGATAAAGACAGGGCTTCCTTTAAGAAAGCCCCGTCTTTTTATTCTTTCTTTTTATTTTATGATCATTGTTTTTTTCGCAAATCCCGTTTTCTTTTCGAACAGCTTCTGATATGCTTTTTTCTTTCCCTTCGGACAGATAATCTGTACCTTTTTATGGACACCCCGGATTGCATTTTTCCCTACCTTCTTTAACCTGACAGATCGAATTGTGATTTTTTTCAGGCTGCTGCAGCCCCGGAATGCATCCTGACCTATGGCCACAACATTTTTTCCGATCGTTATCTTTTTTAATTTGGATAATCCCTGAAATGTCCCTTTTTCTATTTCTGATACTCTCAATGATTTTCCATTAATTTTCTCCACATCCCTGATAACGACAGACGTCTGATTTTTCAATGCAGTCTGATTTTCCTTCTGATAGCACAGAGTATTATCTGATTTCAGAAGATATATTCCCGTTTTTGTCTCATATTTCGTGGAAACTGCCTTCCCTGCTTCATCTGTTTTTTTGATCACAATAGTGCCATCCGCCAGTTTTTCTTTTTTGACAGAAGTACTCTTTGGTGTTTCAGATGGTGCCGTTGTCTGTACCGGTGCCACACTCGGCTGTACCGGCGCAGCCGATGGACTGCCTGTCGGCAATGCCGGAGTCTCTGTCACCTCAGCAGAGGCAGTTGGCACAGCCGTGTCCGTTGGTTTCGGAGATGGCGTGCTGTCCGCTGTATACTGCTTCCGGATATAGCTTGAGATCTTCGCCACCTGCTTGTCCCGTCCATTCAGAAAATTTCTGATGGCCTTTAGTGTTCCATATGCATTTCCTCCATCTCCGTTAACCGCTTTATCCGCTGTCATCCCGCTGTTTGTCGGAAAACGGTCAAAAAACTGCTGCAGGATTGGCTGATATACTCCTTGAAACAGATCAGCCCGTTCAATGGCACGGTTATACTCAAACATTCCGGTGGAAAAGCTTTCAAGACGGGCAATAAACTTCTCCCGAAACGCCTCATTGGTCATCATCAGCGCGAAACATCTTACATGTGGTTTGTCGTGATTTACACTGTCCGGATCGGCTGTTCCTGTCTGAAGAAGCCCCGAAGCCTTTATGGCATTTCCGCTTTTATCATCGGAACCGCTGATTCCGCCAAACTCCACATCATACACCATAAAACGCCACTTACCATCGGCATACGGATTTGTTTCATCCGTAACGGTAGATTTCCACATAGACCAGTTTTTGCCCGGCCAGTCCCATTTATTGTTGATCCATACCTCAGTCGCAAAGTAATCTATAATGGAATCCTCATCTACCATCGCAGCAAGCTCATCATAATCCTTCTGATCACTGACATCCTTATGAGTACTCATAAAGCTCTCCAGATCCTTCAGATAATAATCCTCGTCGGTGACACCCTCCGGCAGATCTCCTTCGTCCAGTTTATAGCCCAGAGGCTGGATTGCTTCTGCGTCGCCTTTATAGATCACCACGTTATCCTTATTGACACCGTGTTTATTTTCCATAAATGCACCACAGAAATCATCCTGAAGAATATAAACACCCCAGTACTCTCCATTCAGATATACGACACACGGACGGGCACTCTGGTTATCACAATCAATCTCCTGAAGCAGCGACTGCCAGTAGGAATCAGAAAACTTCGTAGTGAATGCACAGTTTCCGCCATTTCGGAGGACAATCTTTTTATATTTGTTAATTACATTACCCTGATCATCTACTGCATTGTCCCAAAAATCGTACTTGAAGTTTTTCTTTCCATATTCATCTCTGGCATAAAGACGAAAACTCTTCTGGTAATCTGATCTGGAATAATTTCCCTGAATGCGGATACCGCAATCCTGCTGAAGTTTACATTTCGTTTTGGTTCCATCACTCTCAAAATAATCAATATGAGTCTTTCTTTCCCAATTTCTGCCCTTCTGCTTGTAGTTTGCATCCAGGCCGCGGCAGGTGTCAGAAGCATTCCAGTCATTAATGGTTTTTCCTGCTGCAAGATATTCCTTCAACGCATTTTCAAAAGTATCTCCCTTGACATAGATTCCCTTGGTAGAATCAAACAGATCGTCTGCATCCATACTGATAGACATAACCGCCAGATTCTTTCCTGCCGCCTCACAGCTCTCGCTGATGCCATCAATATGCTCTGCCATATCCCCCACAAAATAGGTATTGGTAAATACTGCCGAATATGTACCATCGGCATGCTGTGCTGCCGCTTTGATCACGGTACATTTGTCCACTGCTTCCTTCGATGGTTTCTGAACGGTGCTTTCAAAGTTTTTCCCATCCTTTGATGCCGTTACGTTGACACTGTCAAACAAAACGGGATCAATTGCAGACAAAACATTTTCATCATTCGACCGGTCTGCAATCGCAATCCCGCCATCCTGATATAAAATTCTGTTTTTATTGTCAGGGTCTGACGGGTCACTTCCATCCGTCGTATAGTAGAGTGCTGTATCTCCCTCTGTACCACTCAGCTCCAGCTGAAACGCATCTCCATAGGTACCGCTTGCTTTGGAAAAGGTGACCTCAGCTGCCGCTGTATCATCTTTTGCTTTTTGTTTTACTACGCCTTGAACTGCCTCTGATCTTTCAGATGCCTTTGCCTGCTGCATTGAAATACTACGTACCGTCGCATGTCCAGACGACGGAGCCATACTGATCGTCATACTGACCGCCGCAATCACAGCAACGAGTTTTTTCCCTGTTTTTCTCATGGATAATCTCCTTTCTGATATGCCGTATTTTCTGTTTCGTCCCGTCCCTGTTACTGATACCTTATTTTACCATCTGAAACTTCTTTATGAATACATTATTTTTCTTAGCCATTTTCTCTATTAATTCTAGACCTTTCGATAAGTGGAAAAACTAGATTGTACAATTCTATTCGAAGTCTTATAAAACACTCCTAAAAAGTAAAACAAAAAAGGGAACCTCTACGTTACGTAGCATTTTCCTATACCCTAAAAAAGGATGCCACCATATAAGTGACATCCTTTCGATTTATCGACATTCACATATTCACTATGAATTACAATCATTTACAGTCTCTTCATCAGAGCCTCTCTCTGCTCCTCAAATCCCGGCTTGCCAAGAAGAGCAAACATGTTCTTTTTGTAGCTCTCTACACCCGGCTGGTTAAATGGATTTACTCCAAGAATATAACCACTGAGACCACATGCGAACTCATAGAAGTAGAATAACTGTCCCAGATAGAACTCATTCTGCTCCGGCACCTTTACGACAAGGTTTGGTACATTTCCATCCGTATGGGCAAGCTGTGTACCCTTCATCGCACTCTTATTGATGAAATCAAGTGTCTTTCCAGCAAGATAATTCAGACCGTCAAGATCAACATCCTCCTTCTGGATCGTCAGATCAAATGCAGGCTTCTCTAACTCCATCACTGTCTCGAACATAATACGGCTTCCGTCCTGAATAAACTGACCCATGGAATGAAGATCTGTGGTAAGATCCACGGATGCCGGGAACAGACCCTTCTGATCCTTTCCTTCACTCTCTCCAAAGAGCTGCTTCCACCACTCTGCCACATAGTGGAAGATCGGCTCGTAGTTGCAAAGGATCTCTACTGACTTACCCTTGCGGAGAAGAATATTACGAACTGCCGCATACTTCATAGAATCGTTCTCTGCGAAGTCCTTGTTCAGACATACCTCACGCATAGAAGCAGCACCTTCCATCAGCTTTGTGATGTCTGCACCGCTGACAGCGATCGGAAGAAGACCTACTGCTGTGAGTACAGAGAAACGTCCTCCGACATCATCAGGTACTACAAATGTCTCATAACCTTCCTCTGTGGCAAGACTCTTGAGTGCACCCTTTGCCTTATCTGTGGTTGCATAGATTCTCTTTGCAGCCTCCTCCTTGCCGTACTTCTTTTCCAGCATCTCCTTGAAGATACGGAATGCAACAGCAGGCTCTGTGGTTGTACCTGACTTACTGATAATATTTACTGAGAAATCTCTGTCACCAATGACATCGATCAACTGAGACAGATAAGTTCCGCTCAGGTTATTTCCACAATAATAGATCTCCGGTGTCTTACGGATCTCTTTGGATACATTATTGTAAAAGCTGTGACGTAAGAACTCAATTGCAGCTCTTGCTCCAAGATAAGAACCGCCGATACCGATTACAAGAAGTACCTCTGAATCAGACTGGATCTTCTGTGCTGCCTTCTGAATTCTTGCAAACTCCTCCTTATCGTAATCAACCGGAAGGTCGATCCATCCAAGGAAATCATTACCTGCGCCACTCTTCCCTACTAATACGTCCTTTGCGTCCTTTGTGATCTTCTCCATTGCCTTCATCTCATCCTCTGAGATAACGCCGGCAGTCAGAGAATAATCAAACTTTACCTGTTCAGCCATTTCTCTCTTTCCTCCATTCGTTACTAAGGTTTACACCGTGTTACATTCTACTCGTTTCGCGTCTGCAAATCAAGTATCTTTGGCAAATTTAGATATTTTTAATAGAAAAATGTCGTTTCTATTGTTCATTTTCCCTTTCCAAATTACCAAACTTTGTATATTGAGCAAGCCATGCCAGCTCTACTGTGCCGGTAGGACCACTTCTCTGTTTTGCAATGATCAGCTCTGCCTGACCCTTTTTTTCGGAATCCGGTTTGTAATACTCCTCGCGGTACAGAAACATAACCATATCCGCATCCTGCTCGATGGCTCCGGACTCACGCAGATCGGAAAGCATCGGTTTTTTGTCCGGTCTCTGCTCCACTGCACGGGAGAGCTGCGACAATGCGATCACCGGCACATTGAGATCTCTCGCCATAACCTTCAATGCACGGGAAATATCAGAAATCTCCTGCTGGCGGCTGTCGCCTCTGCGCTTGCCGCCACCACTCATTAACTGCAGATAGTCAATGATCACCAGATCAAGTCCCTTTTCCATCTTAAGACGCCGGCACTTGGAATGGATCTCAGACGCAGTAATGCCGGAACTGTCATCGATCACCAGGTTGGAATTACCGAGACGGCGCACACTGTCTACCAGCTTGCCCCAGTCCTCATCCTCCAGATTACCGGTACGGATCTTCTGGGAGTCCACCTTGGAGTTCATGGAAAGCATACGCTTTACCAGCTGCTCCTTGCTCATCTCCAGACTGAACATTGCGATCGTGCTCTGACTGTGAAGTGCGATATATTCTGCCAGATTCAATACAAATGCTGTCTTACCCATGGCAGGACGTGCTGCGATCAGGATCAGGTCTGACGGCTGCAAACCGGCTGTCTTGTAATCCAGATCACGAAATCCCGTCTGCAGTCCGGTAATATGCCCCTGCTGCTTTGCCGCTGTCTCAATACTATCCAATGTCCGGATCACCACATCACGGATATTTTCAAACTCCCCGGAGTTTCTCCGCTGCACTACATCATAAACTTTCTTCTCGGCATCCTCCAGAATGTCCTCCAGCGGATGCTTGTCCAGATAGCAGTTACCGGTAATGGATTCCGTCACCTTGATCAGACTCCGCAGTACGGATTTCTCCTGTACGATCTTAACATAATGCCGGACGTTTGCAGAGGTTGGTACACTGTTGATCAGATCTCCAATATATTCTACACTTGTAAGCTCTGGCGGAATCTCCATTTCCCGCAGCTTTGCCTGAATTGTGACCAGATCGGCTCCAATTCCCTGCTGATGCATTTCCACCAACGCAGCAAAGATCACACCATACTGGCCATTATAAAAATCCTCTTTCTGAAGCTGCTCGGAAGCAATCTGTACCGCATCCTGATCCATCATCATAGATCCGATCACTGCCCGCTCTGCTTCATCATTATGAGGCGGTATTCTTTTAAATACAGCTTCGTCCATGTTTCAAGTCCTCTCTGCCCTGACTACTTTGTCTCCTGCACAATTACCTTCAGACTTCCCAAAACCTTCGGGTGAAGCTTGATCGGCAAATCAAAGATTCCCGGACTCTTGATCGGCTCCGGAAGCACCATCTTTTTCTTGTCCAGCTCATAACCGAGCTGTTCTTTTGCGGCTGCAGCAAGCTCCTTGGTAGAAACGGAACCAAAACTTCTTCCGCCGCTTCCTGTCTTGATGGAAACAGTAATGGATTTCTCCTTTAACTCCTCCGCAAACGCCTTTGCGTCATCTAATTTTTCCTGCGCAACCTTTTCCTCATGCTTCTTCTGAAGCTTGAGATCGTTCTTATTCTTTGCTGTTGCTTCAATGCCTAATTTCTTTTTGAACAGGAAATTCTTGGCATAGCCGTCACTGACATTGACCAGCTCTCCCTTTTTTCCTAATGCCTTTACATCTGCTAATAAAATAACTTCCATCTGTCTTACCTCCTATTGTGTAATGTCCCCATCAGCAATCATCTGGTCGATCATCTGACGCAGCTTTTCCTCTGCCTCCTGTACCGTGCAGTCTTTAAGCTGCGCTCCCGCCATATTGATATGACCACCGCCGCCCAGTTTCTCCATCATGACCTGTACATTAACCTCATCGATGGATCTGGCACTGATATATATCTTATCATTATAATTTGTCAATACAAAGGACGCTTTCACCCCGCTGATATCCAGCAGCTCATTAGCAATCTTTGCCGCCAGAACAGTCGGACTGTCTGTGCCCTCTGCCTTACTCTCCGTAATGGCATAGCTGTCCAGATACAGATTGGTTGCCTCAATGGCAGCCGCCTTGATCCGGTACTCACCCATATTTTCCCGAAATGCCTTCCGAAGACGGATCACATCCACACCATTCCGGCGCAGATACGCCATTGCTTCAAAGGTACGCACGCCTGTCTTATCTGTGAAATTGTTGGTGTCAATCATAATACCGGCATAAAGAGCCTCCGCCTCTGCCGGCTTCAGCTTGAGACCATTCCCGATATACTGTGAGATCTCAGAAACCATCTCACTGGCTGAGGACGCATATGGCTCAATATAAAACAGCACCGCCTGGGAAATAGCATCTCCCGCCTGTCTGTGGTGATCAATAACCACAACAGACTGTGCCTGATCCACCAGCTCCGGACATTCTGTATAATCTGCTTTGTTCACGTCTACGATCACAAGCAGGGCATTTTCATCCACAAGCTTCTGAGCCTCTGCCCGGTTGACGATCATATCCTCCTCGTAATCTCCATTATAAAAGCGGTCGCACAACGGCTTGACGGAAGGACTGCACTGATCCAGAACCACGTAAGCCTTTCGCTCCAGTGTCTTGGCAATACGGTAAACTCCCACAGATGCACCGAAGGAATCGGCATCTCCAATGGAATGTCCCATCACAACCACACGCTCCTTGCTCTCGATCAATTCCTTCAACGCATGAGCCTTCACACGGGCTTTTACACGGGTATTCCGCTCCGCTGTGACGCGCTTTCCTCCGTAGAATTCCTCGCTGTCACTTCCCTTAATAACCGCTTGGTCACCGCCACGGCCAAGAGCCAGATCGATCGCTGCTCTGGCATTGTCATACAGCTCTGTATATGTCTCCGACCCGGTACCAATACCGATGGATATAGTACAGGTCTGGTCATTTCCTATATTGATCGCACGAACCTCTTCCAGAATAGAAAATCTTGACTCCTTCAGAGCCTGCAAATGCTCCTGTTTGAATACAAATAAGAATTTATCTTTCTCCAGCTTCTTGGAGATCGCATCAATCCCCTGCATATACTTGTTGATCTTCCGATCGATCAGTGCCATCAAAAGAGACTGGCGCACCTCATCAATACTTGCCACTGTCTCTTCATAATTATCAATATATAAAAGACCAACTGTCAGCTTCTCTGCGGCGATGGTCTCCTCTAACTTCACCATCTCCGTCTCATCATAAAGGAACATGACAATAATGCTCTGATCATCAATGAACTGATCTAACTCCAGATCATCCGAAAAATCATCCACCAATGCCGCATCAATCTGGCGAAGAACTGCGCGGTATGTCTGATCCTCTCTGGTCACACGGAGAACAACATCCCCTTGCGCCGCCTCCGGCAGCTTATCCAGTGTGATCTCCGGAAAAATATTGGCAATGTTTCGTCTGGCTGCCTTTTTGTTGACTGCCACACTTAAAAATTCATCATTGCCCCACAGCAGATGACCCTCTACATTTAATACGGCAAAAGGTACTGCCATTTCCTTCATCATCTTCATCTGAAGTCTGCCGTAGCTCTGGGCAAACTGGATCAGATCCTGCTGAAGCTTTTTACGCCCGGTCATGCGAAGCATCATGGCAAACACCAAATAAGCCAGCGTGTAGCCTGCCACACAATATCCGGCTTTATGATTTACCATATAAATCTGAATCGTTGCAACCGCCCACAAAAGCGACAACGTCATCGGCCATCTCAGATATGTCTTTAGATTGCCGGTTAATTTTACCTGATGATTCATGCTCTAAGACCTCTTTTTCACGTTTCCATTAACCGTATAAGTATATCATTTCCCGTAGGTACAGTCAATTATATATAGGATGTAGTCCTTTTTCTTTCTCAACCCGCAAACTTTGGACCACAGGCACAAAGTTGCAGTATGAAATTTTTCACTTATATAAAGCATAGCACTCCTTAGCGGCGTATTTCGCCGCTTTAGGAGTACTCTTTATATTGTCCAACGTCCCGAAGCGCCACATGGAAGCACCAGCCCATTAGAGCTGACCGGTAATCCGATCTCCTCCGCCTCTACATGACCTCCCACTTTTGAGACCAGCGCTGTCTCCAGCATATATTTCAACACAGCCGGCTGTAATCCCGTCGTGTAGGAATTCACCAGGAAAAACAGAGGCTGATCCGAAAGGATCCGGGTACACAGCTCAATAAACGGAAAAATCTTCTCCTCGATCTTCCAGATCTCGCCCTTTGGACCTCTGCCATAGGATGGCGGATCCATAATGATTCCGTCATAATGATTGCCCCGGCGGATCTCTCTCTCCACAAACTTCACACAATCATCCACCAGCCAGCGGATTGGCCGGTCAGACAATCCGGAAAGCTCTGCATTTTCCTTTGCCCATGTAACCATTCCCTTGGAGGCATCCACATGAGTAACGCTTGCCCCGGCCTCTGCTGCCGCCAGCGTTGCGCCACCGGTATAAGCAAACAGATTAAGTACCTTCACCCGTCGTCCGGCATGACGGATCTTATCCCCGAACCAATCCCAGTTTACTGCCTGCTCCGGGAATAATCCCGTATGCTTAAATTTGAAGGGCTGCAAACCAAATGTCAGGTTTTTGTAGGAAATCTGCCATGTCTTTGGCAGGTCAAAAAACTCCCATTCTCCGCCGCCACGATTACTTCTATGATAATGAGCGTTGAGCTTACGCCAGTTTTTATTTTTCTTCGGTGTATCCCAGATCACCTGTGGGTCCGGACGAAGCAGGATATAATCCCCCCATCGCTCCAGCTTCTCTCCCCCGGAGGTATCAATCACTTCATAATCTTTCCAATCGTTTGCTATCCACATAATAATCCCACATTCCTTTCACTCTAATCTCCTTTTCGGAGTAACTTAAAATCACTGTTTCTCTTATCATTCTACATCAGTAGTACTCTTAACATTCTGACACGACGCTGCCGACGGACATGCCCCGCAGCCCCCACTGCAGCCTGCCGGTGCCGACGGAATATCACCGGATGTTACATCCACCGAAGAAACCAAACCGGCCTTATCATAAATAGGCTCCAGACAACAGATTGCATGGGACGAAATTCCTGCGCCCTCCCCGGTAAATCCAAGTCCTTCCTCTGTGGTTGCTTTCACATTGACCTGATTTATTTGAATCCCAAGAGTCTTTGCGATATTTTCCCGCATAGCATCAATATAATCTCTCATTTTGGGTCTCTGTGCGATGATCGTGGCATCGATATTTTCAACCAAATACCCCTCCCCCTCAATAAGCTCTCCTACATGCTGCAGAAGTTTTAAGCTGTCTGCTCCTTTGTATTCCGGATCCGTGTCCGGAAAATGCTTCCCGATATCTCCCAGTGCCGCAGCTCCAAGGAGTGCATCCATGATCGCATGAAGCAGTACATCCGCATCTGAATGACCATCCAATCCCTTCTCATAAGGAATCTTTACGCCCCCTATGATCAGATCCCGTCCCTCCGCGAGACGATGAACATCATAACCCATTCCTACTCTCATATATATAAATTCCTTTCTTTTCTGCCATATTAGAATCTCTCACAATCATATCATTCCCGGAGGATAAATTCAATGGGGCTGCACACACGAATCTAATCGCGTGGCGGCCCCATCTTTTTGTTTCTTATTTATAAAACAAAAAAAGACATCTATCAAAAGATAAATGCCTTTTAGACAAAAAAATAATAGCGAGAGGGAGATTCGAACTCCCGACACCACGGGTATGAACCGTGTGCTCTAGCCAACTGAGCTATCTCGCCATATATAACCGATGAAAAACTCATCGAATGGGACCTACAGGGCTCGAACCTGTGACCCTCTGCTTGTAAGGCAGATGCTCTCCCAGCTGAGCTAAGATCCCTTTCGTCTGCGCCGTCCGTTTCACGCGACTTGTATAATATACCAAACTCTTTTATATATGTCAATACCTAATTTTAATTTTTTTCGTCTACTTTACTATGGAACATTCTCATAAAATCTGCTATGATATCTTATGTAGTTTTAAAGTACAGGGGGATATCATTATGAACAATCGCGCCGTCAATATCAGCAGTCTTGTGATTCTGCTCAGTCTTGTAAGCTTTATCGCAGAGGCCTGCCTTTATTATCTGATCAATTATCACTGGGTCAGCATTTTATTTGCTGTACTCTTTTCCGTCGGGCTTTCCCACTTCTGTCTGGAGTCATCGCTGAATTATGGATACAGCTTTCTTCATGCTGCATTTATGGTAACGATCACTTTTATCTTTTCTACCGTAATTTATCTGATCCAGCCAAACCAGTGGATTCACTATGATTTTTCCATGGTCGTACTTGTTCTCGTAAACTGGATCACTCCGTTTATTTACTGCAATATCCGCGATATGATGGACCGTGGACCTCGTTTTGATGGTTTTCACTTATTCTTCCAGAGAATGAGTATTCTTTTCATTGTATTTTTCCTGTTTGTCGTGGTCAAGCAGTATTTTCTGACACCGATCACTCCACCTTATCAGGAGCTGCCATTTGGTGCCCATAATTTCGTTCCGATGATGACGACCGCATCTTATATTGAATTTGCGATCAACAGCCATACTTCACTGTTTCCTCTTTTCTGCTATATTGCAGAGATGATCGCACTTGGTGTTCCAATCGGCTTTTTTGTACGGATCTACGGAGCAAAACTTCCATTTTTCCTGAGACTGGCGATCTATGCCGGTATTCCGATCATTTTGGAGCTTTTGCAGGAGCTTACGGGTCGTGGCTGGGGCGACATTGATGATGTTACCATGAGCCTTTTAGGAGTACTCATCGGTGTGATCCTGTTCTATCTTCTAAACGGTCTGTCACAGTCCGTCTCCAACCGGGAGTATATGATGAGCCGCAACCAGACATCTAACTACTTTTCATAAAAACGGTCACAGATCGCCCGCCCATAAAAAATGCCGGTCCGGCGTACAAGCTCGCTTGTATCAGCCGACCGGTATTTTTATGGGCAGGTGATTAGCCTGACTTTCCTGTAATGACAAGTATAGCGTAAACTAAATGCCTGTCACTTTGACGCAGGATGATTTTATCAGATGCAAGGCGGAGGAATGAGGCGTAGCGGCGGCTACGTCGATTGACGACAACGCTGTATCTGATAAATCAGACAAATCAAAGTGCTGGTAATTTGGTTTACGCTATACTAAGCTTTCCGCACTATCTTTACAAATGCTTCTATCTTTTCCGGATCTTTTCCCGGTTCTAAATCTCTTTCCACTCCTGAGCTCACATCTACCCCGTCCGGATGCATTGCCTCAATCGCATTCCCCACATTAGCAGGATTTAGTCCCCCTGCCAGCAGGTACGGTTTCCCATCCTCCGGCAGATTTGGTATGCTGCTCCAGTCAAAGGTTTCACCGCTTCCCGGTTTCACTGCATCAAACACATAACCGATGCATTTCGGCTCTGCCTCGTACCGCTCCCATTCCTGCATATTATCTACATTAAACGCACGGAAAAACGGAATCTGCAAAGTCTCCAGAGCCTCCGGAAGCACCTGTCCATGAATCTGGACAATATCAAATCCGTTCTCCTGAATCTCCTTTATCTGTAAGGCTGACGGAGAAACCACAACAGCCACTTTCCTTATCTGTGGCGGCAGGTATTTCATAATTTCCTTTGCCTGATCTATCGTAATATTTCTTTTACTTTTCGGAAAGAAAAGCACCATTCCCACATAATCTGCCTGAGCCTTTGATACCCAACCGGCTTCCTGTGGTGTTGTCAATCCACATATTTTAATTTTTGTCATACTCCCTTAACCATGCCTTTCCAAAATTCTGACTTTTTCATCATAGCACTCCCCACATATTTCATCAACATAACAAAATATTTTATTCCCTGTTTTTCAGAACCTCTGCCGGCGTGATCTTTTGCAGACGACGCACCAGGAAGAAATTGATCACTGCATACAGCAGCAGAATCCCAACATACATCCCTATATAAAGTACCGGTGAAAAATGAAGATTCATTCCACAGGCAATATTACTGACCATCAACGGATACATAGCATCCATACACAGTTTGGAAAGCGGAATGCAGATCAGTGCTCCCACTGCTACAATACAGAAATTACTGTTCAGGTACAGCTTCCGGATCTCACTGATCCGGTATCCAAATATCTTTACCAGTGAAATACCAAAACTGGAACGATCGATCATCACCTTCATCATCAGATACATGACTACACAGAAGATCAATGCAGACATAATCATCAGGGTCGAAACCATCGGCATCATCATATTGACGAAAATATCAGAATTTTTCTCTACCTCCGATTTCTTTAATGTGCCATAAAGCCGTCCTGACGGAATATTCAGCTTATGATCGGCAAACACAACATTATAATAATCATCATCTTCACCAAACAGTTCCCGCATACTGTCAATGTCCATAAAAACGTACAGACCGGTAGAATACTGTGTGACGCCATCCACCGTAAATGCATAGTCCCTTTCTTCGTCTTCATCATTCAGTACAAACTGATCTCCTTTTGCAAGAGCAAACTTCTGTGCTGCCGCACTGGACAGGATCACACGGCTCTTTCCTTTTTGTACATCAGCATCAAAGAAAGAGTTATCCTTCGTAATTCCCAATACTGTAACATCCAGATTGTAACCAAAGCGTTCCCGTTTTAATGTCCTGGCATAAGCTTCCTCACCCCCGGCCGGTGCCTTCCCGGTGGGATATTTGTAAGTATACATATATTCAAACTTTGTATCGGCTCTGTTTTCAATGCCCACATTGGCACACATCACATAACAATCCAGACTGAGCATGCAGATCAAAAGGGAAACAAAAAGTCCAAAGATAACCGTCAGACCGGTTCGAAGCTCCCGCAAAAACTGACGGATACAAAATCTTGGCACAAATGCCATATCCCCCAGATCCATGCGGCCAAATCTCCCCTGCTTCTGTTCCTTCCTCATCAGCTTTAACGCGGGCTGTGCCAGCTTCTTCCGGATTACCAGCCAGTTTACGATCACTGCCGCCAGAACAGGCATCACAGCGCCGTAGATCAGCAGGTATACCGGATACACATCCGGTACCTCCGGGAAGGAAAAATAGTTATAGGTGTCTGCCATCTGCTGCCGCACACCAATTGGCGAAAAACCTATTGCCATCCCGATCATTCCCGATATAAATGTAACGCAGACCGGCAGGGTCAGGTAATGCATGATCAAGTCCTTTCCGGTAACACCCATTGCATACAGTGCACCGATCACACCGCTCTCTGCCTCGATTGTATGTACGACAAACACCGAGATCACATAAGTAAATAAGATCATAATAATCACACCGGCGATCAGGCCAGCCAGCTTATTAATGACCTGATCGTCTGTGGTTGCACCAATTCTCATATTTTCCTCTGCTGTGACAAATTCTGTCATATTGCTTAAAGAAATATCAAAATATTTATCCACAAGCTTATCAGTTCCTTTTTTCAGCTTACGGACACCATCTGACAGCTTTCCGGCACCATCAGCGGCCTCTCCCACGCCATCCGTATATTTTACGATTCCATCCTTATAGCTTTTCAGCATGGTGAGCTGATCCAGCAGGGAACCAATGGAAAGCCGCACAATTCCATTATCATTCCTGTCCTTCAGCTGTGTCAGCTGCTCTTTAAAATTTTCCTCGGTAAGTGCTTCCGTGAGACCATAATCCTTCAATGCATCGGAAGCCTGCTCCAGATATGTATCCAGAAGCTGACCTGTACCCTCCTGCAGCTTTTTGTTATTTGAAGCAAGCTCTGATAGTCCATCTGAAAGCTCCCCGGATCCGTCTGCCAGCTTATCGATTCCCTTTGTCACCTTATCCTTCTGACCGCCGGTCCGACGCCAATATTTTTTAAACCAATTATCCGTTATATCACTAGCATCAATTGTCTGATCCTTAAGCCATTCCTTAAGCTTTTTGTCCGTCATTCCCTTCTTCAATCTGTACGAATAATTGTACACCTCTGTCTGGGCACTTTTTCCCTGATCCTGCATTTTTTTATACTGTCCGGCAGTTACAAAAGCAAGACCAAACTGCTTACTTCCCACGGTACTGTCTGACAGATTATGATATGGCGCATTATAGTCCGGTACACAGCCGATTCCTGATACTTTCAGCGTTTCTCCACCGATTGTCACTTTATCTCCCACCTTGATCCGATGTTCCTCACTGTATCTCTGCTCCAGCATTACTTCATCATCAGCCTTTGCAAGCCGCCCTTCCCGAACAACGGCAAGATTGATCTTCTGCCGGTTTTGAAATACCCGCAGCACACTTTGGTCCTTCATATTGTAATCCAGATAAAAATTTTCTTCCAAACTCAGTCCTTTTTGGGTGATTTCATTCTTTTCGGAGGCTGTCAACGGCACAAATACAGAGAACTGGCCATCCTCAACCTTATGCTCCCGGTCAGAAGCCGCTCCTCCCTGCATAATTGTTTCAGATGCTCCCACCAGAGAGACCACCAGATACATACTCATAATGATCAGCACTGCCAATGCCAGATAACGGAATTTATTGGCACACAGATCCCGCAAGATTCTTCTTCTCAATACTTTCTGCATTACAAATCCTCCAATTCTGCTGCCGGTACTCTAGTTTCATTGTAATATTCCTTACTGATCTGGCCATCCTTGATCCGGATCACCTTATGTACCATGTCTTTGATGGAATTGTTATGAGTAACGATCAGCATCGTAGTTCCATACTTTGCATTGATGGTTTCCAGCAGCACTAAAATGTCCCTGGAGGTTTTGGAATCCAGTGCACCGGTCGGTTCATCACAGAGAAGAAGCTTCGGATTTTTGATCAATGCTCTGGCAATGGCACACCGCTGCTGCTGACCACCGGAAAGCTGTGACGGAAATTTGTTCTGATGTCCTGTCAGCCCCAATGTCTCCAGAAGCTCATCCATATCCAGCGGCGTTTTGGTCAGGTATTCACAAACCTGTATATTTTCCCGTACAGTCAGATTAGGGACCAGATTGTAAAACTGAAAAATATATCCCAGATTATCCCGGCGATACTCAGAAAGCTCCGTCTGGCTCAGGCCTGCAATTTCCTTTCCATCCACCACCACAGAGCCGGAATCAATGGTATCCAGGCCACCAATACAGTTTAAAAATGTGGATTTTCCGGAACCACTGGTTCCCTGTATCACACACATATCTCCCTGCTCCACTCCCGTGGTAATTCCTCTCAGAACCTGCACAAAACCTTCTCCTGCACCATAACTCTTTTTCAAATCCTTCACTTCCAGATACATGATCGTCCTCCTTATTGATATTATTTATCATTAACGTAACACTGTTATGTTGCTGTTGTTTTTTTAGGAACTGCCGTAACAGTTCCTTTTATCCCGAAACCTTCTATCCCTGCTCTATTCTTTTCAAACAATATCTCCGCTTCCCATCATATCCGGCGTTACACCAAACATTCCATACCAGCCACAGACCATATATTTCACTGCACGATCCATATATCTGACCGCTTCCTCCTCTGTGTCAATATGTGTCACCGCATAAACAAATACATCGATCTGCATATGTGCGATCCAGTGAATCACGTCATGTTCGATCCTCTCTCCCCCGATATGCTGCTGCATCATATCAGCCAGCATCCGGTAATGTCCCTCGCAAATGCGAACGACCTCATCCACAGCTCCCTCCACGGAACTGCCCTGGGACTTCTCCAACAGAAGCCGGAACCGGTCGCGATACCGGTAAAGCTCATGAACAATATTCAGAGTCGTACGGTAATCATCCGCTTCGCCCTCCTGTACTTCTCCACTAAGCAGTTCTCCCGATTCCATTGCCTGCTTCTCCCCCAGGAAATGCATTTCCATTGCCTCGCGTACTCCCGCCAGAGGCTCCTTCACCAGAGAAACAAACAGATCATCCTTATCCTCAAAGAAAAAATATAAGGCTCCCGTAGTGACCCCTGCCTTTTTACAGATGCTCCGGAGAGATGCCTTCATAAACCCCTTCTCCAGGAACTCCTCCAGGGCACATTTCTGAAGCCTTTTCCTGGTCTCCTTTTCATCCTTCATATATGCCTCATTTCTATGTCACCTCATCACGTAACACCGTTATGTTAACATGGTCATATGATAATGTCAAGAAATTTATTATAATCAAAAAAAGGCTATCATACCAAACAGTACGACAGCCCCTCGTGCAAATAATCCCCCTAAAGCAAAAGAACATCCCATATCTGGAATGTCTCTCTAACAAAAACGTTGAGCCGGACAGCTTACATCTGCCTTACATCCTCATGCGGTTATCAACGATTTACTTTGCTGAGATTATAATAACACCCAATCTATTATTTGTCAAATTCAACGCAACAATTCATTATAAATTCAAAGCAATATCCCGGCTTTCTGAGAAGTCAAAAATATCCCTATTACATAGAGTATTCAACCACATTCCAATTGTTTCCTTACTTTCTTGATTTCTCTTTTCAATATTACGATAAAATGAATTTGCTACAAAATCCGACAGCTGAACCAATTTCTCGTTTTTAGAGTCTGTATAAGTCACTTCAAACAGATCACATATGGGATTTTTTAAGGTCAACTGTTGATTAAGATATCCACACAACTCATATTCCGCTCCTGTTGCAATATTTTGCTCATCAATGATCAATTCTATCTTACCATATCCTTTCATAAACTTACTATGATTACGAAAATAGCTATCTAAATATGTTTGAATCATATAATTAAATGATCTGGCATGATTTTCAATAAATTTATCTGTAGTATATTCATTATCTAATACAATAAGACCCAGTTCCAGCTTTTCTGCACCATGCTCTAAAATATGCTTATATACTTCTTTTTTGGTAGTTTCTGATATATCCGACCCCTTTATCTCTTTTTTCATTCGAATCATATCTTTGTATTTATCATTCTTTTTCATCATTTTGGAAATTTTCTTTTTAAATAATCTGCGAATTGTAACTGGATCATCTGTAAAGACCATCGCTATAACAAAATATCTATTATTGCTGATATTAGTTTTTGTAATGCTTCCTGATTCGTCAATATAAACATATAATGTATTCTGTAGTGTCTTCTCTGTCATTTAACACAGCCTTTCATAATTTAGTACATCTCTTTTTTCAACAGTATACTACTACACATTATTATTTTCAATTTACTTTTTCAATTAATTATTTCACCTGTTTCCATGTATGTATACTCCGCACAAAAATTGGAAAAACTGGTTTTAAAGTATCTAAATAGCATATCGCATTGATTGGAGGAGTAACCATGTCTAATATGTTTTGTTTTCAGTGTCAACAGACCGCAGGCAACAAAGGCTGTGTCAACACAGGCGTCTGCGGCAAGCAGCCGGAAACCGCCAGACTGCAGGATGAATTGATCGGCGAGCTGATCCGCCTGGCCACAGCCGCCCACGATGCAGGAAAACATTCCCGCCTGACGGATCGTCTGCTGATAGACGGACTTTTTACCACATTAACCAATGTCAATTTCGACGATGAAGCGATCCGTGAATTTACAGACCGTGTCATAAAAGAACGCAAAAAACTCAGCGACGAAAAGATCCCCGTCGTAGCACTCTGGGATGGAAGTAACGACGAAGTATCCCTTCGTTCCACTTTGCTTTTCGGTCTGAAAGGTATGGCGGCCTACGCCCATCACGCCATGAATCTCGGATATGAAGATGAAAGCGTTACAAAATGGTTTTACAAGGGACTTTGTGAAATAAATAAAAAACATTCTGCCGAGGAATGGATCGAGCTGATCATGGAATTTGGCAAAGTCAACTTTAAATGTATGGAGCTTCTGGACCGTGCCAATACAGAAACCTTCGGTTCGCCATCACCGGTAAAGGTACAGACCGATATCAAAAAAGGTCCTTTTATCGTAATATCCGGTCACGACCTGAAGGATCTGTCCCAGCTTTTGGAGCAGACAAAGGGCAAAGGGATCAATGTCTATACCCACAGTGAAATGCTGCCGGCTCATGGATATCCGGAGCTGAATAAATACGAACATCTTGCAGGTAACTTTGGAACCGCATGGCAGAGCCAGCAGAAGGAATTTGACAATATTCCTGCCCCGGTACTTTTCACCACCAACTGTCTGATGCCTCAGAGACCAAGCTATCAGGACCGGATTTATACGACATCTGTAGTGGGATATAAAGGTCTTCGCCATATCAGCGGAGACAAGGACGGAAATAAAGACTTCTCTCCGATCATTGAACATGCCTTACGGCTCGGAGGCTATGAACACGACCACAGCATGAGCGGGATCAACGGCGGCCACACACTGACCACAGGTTTTGGCCACTCCGCCGTTCTTTCCCATGCAGAAGAGATCATTTCCTCGATCAAGCAGGGACATATTAAGCATATTTTCCTGGTGGGCGGATGTGACGGTGCCCATCCCGGCCGTAATTACTATACCGATTTTGTAAAACAGACTCCGATGGATTCCCTTGTTCTGACTCTCGCCTGCGGAAAATACCGTTTTAATGATCTGGATCTCGGGGAGATTGATGGCATCCCACGTATCCTTGATATGGGACAGTGCAATGATGCCTACAGTGCGATCCGGGTAGCTCTGGCACTCGCCGATGCATTTGACTGTACGGTCAACGATCTGCCTCTGACACTGGTGCTGTCCTGGTATGAACAGAAAGCAGTCTGTATCCTGCTGACACTGCTTTCCCTCGGTATCCGCAACATGTATCTGGGACCAACTCTTCCGGCTTTTATGTCAGAAACCGTTGTGAAGTTTCTCGTAGACACCTACAACCTGCAGCCGATCACCGCACCGGAACAGGATATGGATACCATTCTGGGACGCGGATAAATTCACATTTTACCGCAATCCAAGCACAAGAATCACAAGAATAATACACGGGAGCACAAAGGTCACATATCCCCGCAGAGCCTTTGGAAACTTCGCCCCAATACCGGTATTCGTCTCTTCGAGATATTTATCAAAGCCCCAGCCCCATTTTGTCACACAGAATAACAAAAAGATCAAAGAACCGCCCGGAAGCAGCAGATTGCTTACAATAAAGTCCTCCAGATCCAGCACTGTACTTCCGGCGCCTCTTGGCTGGAAGCTGCTCCAGATATTATAACCAAATACCGCCGGTAAAGAAGCGATCAAAATGATCACGCCATTGATAAGAGCAGACTTTTTGCGGCTGATATTCCATTTATCCATACAGCAGGCAATGATATTTTCAAAAACCGCTATGATCGTGGAAAATGCCGCAAAAGTCATAAACAGGAAGAAAAATGTCCCCCAGATCCTGCCTCCCGGCATCTGGATAAAGACATTTGGCAGCGTAATAAAGATCAGCTCCGGTCCTGCTCCCGGATTGATTCCGTAAGCGAAGCAGGCCGGAAAAATGATCAGACCGGACATAATCGCCACAAAGGTATCCAGCGCGGCGATCCGCAGGGATTCTCCTAAAAGAGTATGCTCTTTACTCATATAGCTTCCAAAAATCTCCATAGCACCAATACCAAGGCTCAGAGTAAAAAATGCCTGATTCATCGACGCAATAATTACATTAAAAAGACCAACCTCCTCAACCTTTTTCCAGTCGGGGATCAGATAAAACTTCAGTCCATCCACGCCGCCCTTCAAAAGGATACTGTTGACCGCCAGCACCACGATCAATGCCAGAAGTCCCAGCATCATCGGCTTACTGATCTTTTCTACTCCGGCCTGCAGACCAAAGGAACAGATCAGAAATCCCACAACAACGATTACGATCATCCAGAAGGTCATGCTCTTAGGATCTGCAAGCATATGAGAAAACTTATCCGTGACACCTTTCGTATCCAGCCCCTTAAAGTCATTGATCAGGAAACGATAAAAGTAACTGATCATCCAGCCTGCCACTGTCGTATAAAACATCATCAGCATATAATTACCAAATAACGCCGCATAGCCATGCAAATGCCATCTGCTTCCCTCCGGCTCCAGTACCTCATAGCCTTTCACTACACTCTTTCCGCTGGCACGGCCGACTGCAAACTCCATGGTCAGCACCGGCACGCCGACTGCGATCAAAAAGAACAGGTAAAACAAAACAAAAATACCACCGCCATTTTGTCCTGCCACATATGGAAACTTCCAGACATTTCCAATCCCAATGGCGCATCCCGCTGAAATCAGAATAAAACCTAATCTGGATTTGAAACTTTCTCTTTTCATGTTTCTAAAAACTCCTTTTATCTTAGTTATATTTCTATATCAAACCCAAAATAATGATCGCAAAAATGATACATGGCATTACATAGGTCAGGTAACCCCGAAGAATCCGGGGCATTTTCAATCCCATTCCTGTATTGGTTTCTGCCAGATAATTTTCGAAGCCCCATCCCCATTTCGTCATACAGAACAACAAAAATACAATGGCTCCTCCCGGCAGGATCAGATTACTTACCAGAAAATCCTCCAGATCCAGTATCGTACTTCCCGCACCTCTCGGCTGAAATCCTTTCCACACATTATAACCGAGTACCGCCGGCACAGAACCGATCAAAATAATAATTCCATTGATCAGGGACGACTTTTTCCGGCTGATCTCCCATTTATCCATACAGCTTGCAATGATATTTTCAAAAACACCAATGATCGTAGAAAATGCCGCAAAGGTCATAAACAGGAAAAATAATGCTCCCCAGAATCTGCCTCCCGGCATCTGAACAAAGACATTCGGCAGCGTAATAAAGATCAGCTCCGGACCTGCTCCCGGATTAATTCCATAGGCAAAGCACGCCGGAAAAATGATCAGACCGGACATCAACGCAACAAAAGTGTCCAGCCATGCTATCTGCAGTGACTCACCAAACAGACTGCGCTCCCTGTCCATATAGCTTCCAAAAATTTCCATGCCTCCCATACCCACACTCAGGGTAAAGAATGCCTGATTCATCGCCGCAATGATCACATTCAGCAGGCCCACCTCGTGAACCTTCTTCCAGTTGGGTACCAGATAAAACTTTACACCCTCTATGCCGCCTTCCAGCATCACACTATTGACTGCCAGAATTGCGATCAATCCCAAAAGACCTATCATCATGGGCTTGCTGATCTTTTCCACTCCATTCTGCAAACCCATAGAGCAGATCAGAATCCCCACAACCACGATCAACACCATCCAAAATCCCATGCTCCACGGGTTCGAAAGCATATGATCGAACTTGTCCGAAACCCCCTTGGTATCCAGCCCCTTAAAATCATTTACCAGAAAACGGTAAAAATAACTGACCATCCAGCCTGCCACCGTGGTATAAAACATCATGATCACATAATTACCCAGCAATGCCACATAACCATGAAGATGCCATTTACTGCCCATGGGCTCTAACTCCTGATAACAGCCCAACACGCTTTTCCGGCTGGCCCGTCCTACTGCAAACTCCATAGTCAGTGCCGGCGCTCCTACCATCACCAGAAACAACAGATAAAAGAGCACAAAAACTCCACCGCCATTTTGTCCTGCTACATATGGAAACTTCCATACATTACCAATACCGATCGCACACCCCGCCGAGATCAGGATAAAACCTAATCTGGATTTAAAATTTTCTCTTTGCAATGTCTTCTCCTTTATTTTTCCTTTGCATAAACAACATACTCCGCTGCATTATCCTTAATATGGGACACATCCTCCGGTGTTACCGGACGATATACTCTGACCGGATTGCCAAAAGCCACTGACCCCTCCGGTACTTCCTTTCCCTCCGGAACCAGCGTTCCCGCTCCTATAATACAGTTTCTGCCGATCCTTGCCCCATTTAATATCACTGCCCCCATGCCAATGATACAGTCATCTTCAATCGTACAGCCATGAACAATTGCCCCATGTCCCACTGTAACTCCATTTCCAATCACGGTCGGGAATCCATTATCCACATGTACCACTGCATTATCCTGAATATTGCTTCGCTCCCCCACTTTGATCGATGCCATATCTCCGCGGACCACGGCATTATACCACACGGAGGACTCCTTTCCCATGGTAACATCTCCTGTCACCACACAACCGGGAAACAAATATGCTCCGTCTTCCGTTTTCTTCCATTCGGTTACTCTTTTTTCTTTCATAATTAACTCCAAAAAATGATTTAGCTAAGGCCTGCGTCAGCAAACCTTAGCCTGTCTATCATACCATTTATTCTATTATCCATGCAAGTAATATTTTGAAATATTATAATAATAGAAATCCTGCAAAAAACTAAATAATTCCTATTAAAAAAATCAGCTTTCCGACTTCTTTCGAAGAATACTCATTGAAAGATCATAGAATGTTTTTTTACCGTTAATATACAAGCTTCCATAAGGATATGGATCCAGCTCAGGAAAGCGGCTGACCTTCGGAATCATAGTATAATTTTTTCCGTAATGATGTAAGCGGATCACATACCCCTTCGATGTATCCTTCGAAATTTCAGGAAGACGGATCACCAGTTTTCCGTTTCTGCTAAACTGATCATTCCGTACTTTCCTGCTATATAATTTCTGTCCGGTTTCCAAAGATAACACTTCTATTTTATATTCTTTTTTGGGCTGTAATTTTTTCAATTTATTTTTAGAAAAATTTTTCTCCTCTCTTTTATCAAAATTAAGTATAATTTTCTCTTTGTCTCCTTCTTTCGTTAACTGCCCCTGACGTATAATCTGTTCCAGTAAAACCGGCCTTTGAAAATGCTTTTTTTCTTTTCTGCTTACGTCACTCACCGCCACAGAATCCGGATTATTCCGGCAATGATATATAACATTCTCCTGTGCCGAAGCCGTCTGTGACGCTATTGTTATCTGTATATAAGATACCAGTACGATACAAACCATTGTCATAGCCGCCATGACAATCCGGGAATTTTTCCGCCGCAATATCACGGACTGCTTCTGTCTCATCCACTGCAGACAACGCCCAATCCCATCTGCCATCAGAAGCAGACAGACTCCCATAAAGCATACATTATATTTCCGATTTGCCTCCCAAAGCACAAAAAACAGGACAGCTCCCAAAAAAGTCAAAGAAAGCACATAGGAAGAATCGTATTTTTTCTCTCTGATCTGTCCCAGAACACTCCCACATAAAAACAAAAATGTTACCACCCGGAATGCCTGCATAAACAACAGATACCATGTATTATCTTTTCCCATAAAATACCGGTACCAGCCCGGGAAATCACTGGCATATGCCGCCTTATTAAAACAATCGTCATCCGAAAGTGCCCACACACCAAACATTTTCGCCATCGCCTGATAAACCAGACCGGTTCCTCCAAGCTCTTTGACACGTTCCCGTATCCGTTCTACATCGGCCCGGTGCTTCCGGTCTTTGGTATCAAAACTCATGGTGTAGCTCTCATCCTCCCTGGAAAACTCACCAAAGGTATCCGTATTTAGTCCCATCATGATCCAATGAGTCACCGGAAACTGTCCGGTCAGCCTGCTTCGGTCCATATGACGGTCTACCAGTCCGCGGCATCCCATGAAACAGCCTGTAAATACACCAGCCGTAAGCACTGTTCCAATCAGACACCTTACCACTGTTTCCTTTTTCATTTTCTGTGTTCCGCGCACGATAAAATACAATGCAACCGCTATGATGGGAATGATCGTTGTGGGACGTATCCAATATCCCACGGCCATTCCAGCCCCCAGCAGTGCCCATAAGCTTTGATGACCGTTTTGTTTCTCTGACTCCTCCTGAAGCCGCAGGCACAAATAAAGGATCAGCATCACAAAAGGAAAGGAGATGGTATTGGTATAAACCGTAGTCAGCCAGACATAGGTCGTTGGACAAAAAATAAACAGACACAACAGCAGATCTGCCATTGCAGCTCCCTTCCACCGACGCGCAATCAGCCAGGAAAAAATAACTCCTATATCAATCGAGATCAAATTTAATATAATCGTAGGAATCCATACCTTTTGTATTCCCATAAAATACAACATTTTATAAAAATAGTAGAACAAAACCACAATAAAATGGTTATTGGGATATCGCTGAAAATACAGATCCTGCATATTCATCTGTCCATGCTGCTTCTGCACCATCATCAATGCCTCATGCTGCACTCTGGCAGGATCACTGATCGCCATAGGATGAGAAATAAATACCAAAAAGAAAATCTGAAAACAAACAAGCACACCAAACAAAAGAATACTTCTGTAACGACTTTCCTTTTCCAGCTTGCGACCCAGAATCAGAACTCCCCCCGTGACCACAGCCGCCATCAAAAGCATGGCAAATGTCATTATTCCATAATGATCATTCCCATACATAATCCCATATACAATCATTGCCAGACATGACATTAGCAGCAGGCAGCCTCCGATCCCCAGCGTCATTCCCTGACTAAACCGATAAAATAGATTTGTTATTTTCTGCATATTGAGCACCTTCCATATCATTAATGTTCCCATCCACAGATAAATATAACAAATAAAATAAAAGAAACTCTCAAGATAATCTTAAGAATTTCTTTTATTTGTTAAATTATTTCTTAATTTTATGACGATCTCCGGCACGCTTTAACCACCATATCAGCAAAATATATCCCACAAGCCCTGCCAATGTCATTATAATACCCCGCCAAAGATAAGGATATTTCATACGGATCACCGTGACACCCTGATGCACCACCAGCAGATTATGTTCTTTAAAACTCTTCTGCCGGCTGCCAAATATATCATGATATGCCAACGAAGTATTTACCTTCTCTTTTCCCGACGTAATCCGGATCTGGTTTCTTCCATAGTGGATCTTTAAAGGTACAATGGTCCGTTCCGGCAGCTCCTTCAGATCCTCTCCTATCAGCTGTTGTAAATATGCACCCACATTTTCATCCTGCGTCAGAAAACAATGATAGGATAAATTCAACCCCACAAAAACAATATTGTCATTATAAACAGAGCCGGAAAAGTCCAGACGTCTGCCGGAATCAAAAAGATATCCATCTATTTTTTCCAGTCCATTGAGATATACTGTTTTCCACTGTGAGACGCTTCTGTCAAACAGTGCGGTATCCAGCTCTCCCTCCGATGTGTATAAAACAGGATAACCATTTTGAAAATAAATATTCTGACAACTGATCCCCAAAAAGGAGCGTTCTTTCGTTCCGGAGTCCTCCGGAATCCCATCCCCGCTGATCACTATTTTCACACCGTTATCACTGAGCTTTTTCACCAGCTTTTCTGCCCTCTCTCTGTTGGTGTACGCAAAGCCGGACAGATAAATCACCTGATATTCCGACAGCTCCCGAAATGTATAATCATCTAACGAAACAGAATCTCCCTTTGTAATATCCGGATTGCCATAAGTGAGGGAAGCTGCTGTATCGCCAATGGCTATTCCGTCATATTTGCATACTGTCCCAAAAGACGCATAGGTATCCATATGATATAACAGATAACTGTCATTTTGATCCGTCAGGCGATACCCCAGCTTTGCTGCCGCATCACTGACTTTCCGTATATCACCGGTTCCCTGCTTCAATTCCTGAATCTGTATCAGAACCGTATCATTGCCAAGCTCCAGCGCCCGGTCAAAAAGATACAGATAATATCCTTTTTCTGCCGCCTCCTCCAGCTCTGCGATATTTACCGCCGTAGCAGCCGAAATATTTCCCGTACCAAATGTTCCTTTCACTTGTTTTTTGTCATAACCAGTCAACAGATACGGTGCAACCGCTCCCAGGCTTCCTCCATCCAGAATCGCCGCCCTCTGGCTTGTCACCTCTCTTGCCTTTGTGATCAGGCAGGCATCTGCCGTCCGGTGCAGACGTTCGTCTGCCGACACCGTTCCCTTCCCCTGATAAATCAAAGAGAACGATGGAATGCAGTCTGCCACCAGAAGGACGCAGCATATCACCACAAACCCACGTTTTAAAGAATTCCATTTCATAAAACTGTAAAGAATCATTCCCGCAGCAACGGAAATAAAAGATAACATCCATAAAGGATGACCGGCCGAAAGCTTATCCAGTACAGCATACACAGAGGTCGTCGTCCCGGCAAAAAGAAATAATGCCGTCCAAAATCCTGCCATAGATTTTCTTTTGCTGCACAAAGCACCAAAAACAGCAACCATAAAAGAAGATAAACCAAAATAAAAATCAACATTTCCGCGTGTCAGACGGCGAATAGGGTTCAAGGAGATCCATGCATCCTGAAACATCCCCCGCATCACACCGGAACTTCCCGTGTTTCCTCTTCCCTTCATAGAAGCATAGAGCCATATTCCCGTGATCAAAAAAGCAACAAGCATAGCCCCTATCACAGGAAGACATTTTCCCTTTCTGTGATACAGCAGCCGGTATATCAGCAGAAAGAGAAGCATCGCCGCCGATATCATCACAGCAAATCCCGTCTCACAAAGAACCATCATCGTAAATACAGGAACCGCCTTTGTCAGAGCTTTTCCATCATCCTCCAGCAGATATGCACTGATCCAATGAAGCCATAAGGGCATCCATACCAGGGCAAGTACCCGTGGCAGATTTCCCTCTCCAAAAAGAATATAAAGATTATTGGGAATAAAAAACCACAGCATTCCCAGAAATGCTCCCAGACCCGGACGATTGCTGCAACACCCTATATAAAACCAGACCAACGCTCCCAGATAAAAAACAAGAGCCACAAACACCAGATATCCATCGAGGTCATTTCCTCCGGCAATCCACTGGCAAAATGCCAGAAAATAAACCGGCAGAGGCGCCTGATAACGCATGGTCTGTACTCCGTTAAACCACAGACTGTCATAAAGAGGATACCAGTCCCCTTTTTCCATAGCATCATAAAGCATATTCCCTTTATAAAGGTATCCCAGAGTATCCGTCCCTGTAGGATAATTCCCACTGAGTATGACCAGATATGCTATAATCACAGCGACTGCCGCATAAATCAGTATCACTGCTATCATTCCTGCTTTTTTCTTCACTGTGCACTCCTTTAATCAATAATACGATCTAAAATGCCATCAATCACATCACTCATCTGCTGCTTAGAACTCTTCCGGATACTTTCCAGATATTCCTGTTCTCTCTCAAAGCTGATCACATAGCTTCTGGTAGGAGTCTCACTACTCTCCATCTTGACCAGATGACCACCCAGCTCTTTGACAATACCCCGGATCTCATCCGCAAAATAATCCGACATATTTTCCAGTGTCGGTACCATATGATCAAAAGGCTCTACCTCGTTTAATATCCGATTCTGATATTTATTAAAATACTCATCAATCGCTTTCTCATATGCATCAAACTGTACGAATTTCTGGTCACTCATAAGGACATCCACCATAAACTCCCATGTATGCGGATGAATTTCACCCTCTTTTCCGTTAATGACAATAAAATGATTGGCATTAAGATAAAACTTAAATTTATATTCCCGAAACGTGGTCCGCGCCATGCTCTTTCTCCCCTTCCTGCGATATCTGTGCCATAAAGCTCCCATAGGTTTCCTGTAATTCAGATGCTTCCCGGCATTCCATCCGCCTCTCTATCCGAAAGGATACCTTTTGTAATGTCATCTGTTCCAGCGCCTTTTCCATTTCCTGTACCTGATACTGTAAAAACAGAAGGATAAGACCATCTCCGGATTCCCTCTCAAAGCGTACCACTTTTTCATCCAAAAGAATCTGCGCTTTCTGGAGAAAATCATTTCTCTGCTTTTCGGAATCAAATGCCACGCTCACAAAAACAACAGGTACAATCTGTCTCTGTACGATTTTTTGTACAAACATTTCCATTGCAGACGGTTTAAAAACACTCCATCTGGTATGATACCAGTTCATTTCCCGTATCATTTCCGTCTGCTCTGTCAACATCTTATTTAATCCGGTAATATGCTCCTGCATTGCCTTCATCCGTTTCTCCCGCAGATCCAGAACATTGGCAAAGATCATGGATACCACCAAAAGCAATCCCAATAACAGGACACCAAACACATACAGGCCAATCTTGGAAGAGAGGAAAATATTATTATCCAGAATCACCGTATCATTGGTCAGCAGACAGATCTTATATTCTGCACTGTTATACTCAAATATCACACCGGATGCCACATATCTTACCCCATCCATCTGAATCGTCTCATGGATCACCCGGTTGATCTCCAGATCCTGCAAAAACCTTGCCGCACTGTCCGAAGTAAAAAATGTCTCCGTGGTGAGACCCTTATAGCGGTTGGTTTCCGTGACATCCTTCACAAACAAAAGTGCCTGATCCTTTGTCAATGTCCAGTATTTCCTGCCGGAGGTATCCAGAGAACCCAGAATCTTCTGAACAATCTCCTCATCACTCCGTTCATCCAGCACATTGATCTGATCCAGTACCAGCTGCACATAAGCATCCTGCTGTTGTGCATAAATTGCCAGCACACTTTTTTCATATTCTTTCGCCTCATGCCATCCGATCACTGCCATAACCGCTGCTGCCAGAATGATCAATACCGATATCACCTTTACGTTGGTCAGCATCTTCCAAAATCTTTTTTCTTTCACTGCTTACTCCTTATTATTTACAAAATCTCTGATTTTTCCAAAAAATCCGGTCAGGATCCCAAAGTCGTCCTGCACTGTTTTTACAAAACTTTCTCTCTCCTGGGTAAAATTTTTTGTTTTCCAGGCGCTGTCCGTATTAATGCTGTTGATCACACCCGCAAAACGCATAAAAAATACCATCAAATTAAAAAACGGCAACAACGGGATCACATACCATTGCTTCGCATAATAACGTCTGATCTCCTTAAATCCTTTCAAAAATCCCACTGTAGAAATGTAATAAAACACACCGATCAGCACATAAAGACCATATAAAAACAAAGTGGAATACCCAATCTGCGCAAAAGAATAATTCATACACAGCAGACAGATCAGTGCCAGATACCAGATCATTCTCGGAAATGCAAAGGTATGGTCGTACAGCAATGTCCTCACGCCCACATTAGTAAACATTTTTCCTGCCTTCAGTTTATCCTTTAAAAACAGATGCGAAACCTCCAGACTGCCTCTCTGCCATCGTTGTCTCTGGGTATACAGCCGGTTCATATCCTCAATAGGATCTACGAAAAAGATCGCATCCTCGCAGATTCCTACTTTCGTATTCTGCAGATATTTCATCTGAAAAGTAATCTGTGTATCCTCACAGATCGTATCCGTATTATATAGCTGCGATTTTAATACCGCTGATTTACGAAATGCGGAAAATGCGCCTGACAATGTATAAACAGCATTCACCTCTGCCGCATAATTACGCCCCGCCAGAAATGCCTGTGCATACTCCATAAATTCGATCTTGCGGAGAATTCTCGGCATTACCGGTGGATACTGCTGCACCTGCTTCGGATCTGTCAGGATCACCCCCGTCATACACTCGATGGACTGATCATCTTCAAACCGGTATACCATATTGCGGATGGCTGACCGCTCCAGCAAACCATCGCTGTCAATATGAATAATATATTTTCCTTCACTGTTAAACAATGCCAGATTCAACGCCTTCGACTTTCCCTGCTTTGCATTCAGCCACTGCATCCGAAGCTGCGGATACTTTTGCTGACATTCACAAAACACCTGAAAGCTGTCATCCTGCCCCTGATTATTTACCAAAAAAATACGGATTTTCTCATCGGGATAATCACTCTCATCAATGGAACGGATACACTGCTCCAACGTATCCATGGAATTATAGATCGGTACGATCAGAGAAATCTCCGGATCAATCGCAGGCTTCACAATCTTTCTGCGGAAAATATGCTTCTTGATCAGCACAAAAACACTTCCCACAGAAGGTACGATCTCCATCAGGACCGGAATAATGATCCAGGCCGCCCAGAATAAAAAAGAATTGCAGAATCTATTTATCAGTTCCATAAGTAAATCCACCTACTTTCTGGCGCACGATCTGGGTCTTCGTAAACACAAAGAAGTACAATAAAACAGACAGGCCATAAAAAATGAGTCTTCCAATAAATGTATGGGCTACATAATAGGAAGGCATGCCCCAGATATAAATGATCACACAGATAGCAATGATCCGAAGTGCATTGGCAAAAATAATATAAAACGTACCCAGAATCCCCACCACAACTCTCTCATATACCGTATATGCACGAAAAAAAGCCACCAAAGACACAAATGCCATGATTTCCAGAATCCCGGAACACTCAAAATCAATCAACAGAGAAATGGCACCGGCCTTGGAATCCACAAAGATCACACCATATTTAAAATATGCTGAAAACATCCCTGTCAGCTTTCCAAAACCGCCCGCGATCACTGCTACAAACTGCGCCAGCGGCTGCATACAATACGGCCGCACAAATACCATCATCAATACAAAAAGACCACAGCTTCCCCAGATAAAACGCCACGCCGGAAGCTCACTTTTGCGGGTAACCCGCAAAACATAAAGCCACACCACCACAATCAGCAACGCAAAAATTGGTGTCATTTATACCACCTTCCGCTTGAACTTCCGGTATCCAAACACTGCCAATACAGAAAGTCCGCAAAGAACAAGTCCCAGCCAGGTACCGGTAGAAGTTCCTGCAATGGATACCCATTCCTGACCAATATTAATATACTGCGCCTGGATCAGTTTCATATCGGAAGCATCTATACCAAAATGATCTGCCAGTTTTTCCAGATCCACCTGATACTCCACCTCATCAGATACAGACTTTCCCTCTGCTGTCTGATTTACTGTCAGATACATTTTTCCATACACAGGAGCATCCTTGTCACTAATATTTGCAGCGGTAGAACCTGAATTTAAATCCCATAAATAGTACTCATATGTTCCTGCATCCAAATGATCCAGCTTACAGTCCTTATCAATATTACCATCCTTATCCACTGCTACCAGCCGGAAATTAATGGCTGTGTTGTCATTTTCATTTACCCGGATCGTAAAAGGCTGAAACTCCTTTTCATTCATATGAAGCATGGAGAGTACATGACCGTATAATGTCGTGCCATCCATATAAAGTGCTGCCTCAGCATCATTTCCAACACCTCCGCTGGTGGAATACTGGATCAGCTGATGTGGATAATAATCCCAGTCGGAATATTTTCCATCATAAACAATCTTATAGAAATTCTTGTCTATCTGTGTATCCTCTTTGCGATTGGCAATATTATCAATTAGAACATCCTCATCCATATAATATCCGAAAGAGATGGTTTCTTTATACTGACGAATCGCAGATGCCGGAATCGCAATCTCGTACTGACGGTTCGAATAGGATACCTTTGCCCCGTCAATTCCCTCAATATGATCCTTGCGAAGCTGAAACGTGGTATGTCTGCCCAAATCCGTATAAATCGTATATTTCCCATTACTGCTTGATCCTGCTCCTGTCGCAGAACCAGTCTCCTGCTCCTTCACATACAGATACAGATAATCTCCGTCAAATACAGCTGCCGTCTCACGGATCCACTGATCCTCCACCTGCTTCTTTGCAACGGCATCCCAATCCGTAAAAGTACCATCAATAGTAATCCCCTGATAAACAGCCGTTGTCGGCGTTGGCTGCGCAAGCTCCTTCACATCTTTTATATCTGTACTCTCCACAGAACTGCCACAATATGTGATGGTATAATCCTCTTCTACAAAGAAAGTTTTCGGAACCGCAAACTCTATTTCATACTTATCTGCTTCCTTGCTCGGAGAATACACCCCCCGGGCTCCATCAATATCCCCATACCAGGCATCCTTAAACTCCTTCATCATATTGGCAAAACGGATCTGTGTATGGCTGCCTCCCTGCCCGCTCTGATATTTAATACTTACAAATGTATTGGTAATCGGAAGACCATACTCATTGCCGCCATTCTGCTGCACATAAAAGTACACATAATCCTCATCCTGCATCACAGCCCACTTCGCCACGGCACTGTCCGTAGAAGACTGCATCTCTACTCCGGTCCACTCCTTCGGATCTCCGTCCACACTGACATTAACAGCTGCCGCCACCTGTGCTGTCGTCACGGAATGAACTCCAATTGCCGCCAAAGCCACTACTGCCGCTCCTGCAAATATCCTTCCTTTGTCATATATTCTCTTAAATCTATTTAACATCCTCTTTCGCATCTCTATCACTTCCTCTTATGTCTTTCCTATGTCTGTTGAAGTTTTTAGTATCTATAAAATAAGGGTAGGAAATGATTATTTCCTACCCTCTCATATATTTTATCGTCTGATATACAAAGAAATATTATAGCAGAATATACGGATTCGTCAAATGGAAAAATGTGAAAATTGAATGAAATAATGGCATATTTTACCCTTGCGCTAACAACTCTTTCTCGGCAGCTTCCAATTCAGTCTCAGAATAATCCAAAGAAAGAATCATTTCCCTGTTGAATCCGTTTTGAAGCATTTTTCGGATTGCATTCATTCTTTCCTCTGAACGCCCCCGTTCAAGGCCTTTTTCCAGTCCTATCTTTTCGCGTTCTTCCGCATAATCCTTTGCATAGTTCTTTGCATAATCCTCTACTGTTTTACACATCTCCCCAAAACCTCCTTCCGTCTCTTTGAAATACTTTACCGCCCTGCTTAATTCCGGAAATTTTACATCCTCAAATGCATCTTTCCGCAAAAAAAACTGAAGCAGCTCGGATTTGTCCGAATCATCCCTGACCACGGTATTTGCAAAAAAAATTTCTTCCCCATCATCAACTGGTACATAGCCTTCTTGGGTATCCATGCACCGCTTCACGCGCGTGATCATCTGTCCGTTATGCAGTGCATCATATTCCGTGATATACAGAATGACCACCTGCGGAATATCTGAAAAGTCCGTTCCTTTTGGCGTATATGCACCATTTTTCAGAATACATAGCACATCAAGAACAATCTCCCTGTACAGACTCGTGATAACACACTGCGGTGTTACTTTTAATCCCCTTAACTGTGGTCTGTCCAATAGTGTGCGGAGTATTTCCTGACAAGCTTCTTTTCTTTCCGCCACCAGCCGAAACATGGCATCATCAATGATCCTCAGATTTTCTGCCGTTTCCTTTGTGGCTTTTGAGTACTGTGTATTACCCACTATTTTACCTCACTTTCCCTGCTTATATAGAACTGTCATAAAACAAGTAAAGTGTAGCTTATCTGTCTAGTATTTATATCTCATATCATATCATCATCCGTCCCGCAAATCAACGCCAGCTTTCCTTGTTTTATTTTGAGCCAAGATTATCATTCTTCCTTGGAAACTTCAATATATTCTGGAAAATTGCCGCGTCACAGCATGCATTATCATGAAATTGCCGTGTACACAACGACGTAATGATAACAACAGTGCATATACGTTCAGCAAACATATATCTACGATAGTATCAGTCCCACAAAAAAGGGACGATTTCTCGCCCCTTACCCACTCTCATTCCTGACTACTGTCAGGATAAGATATCGTATAGTATTGTCGGATCAACTGCCGCTTCAAATTCTGTGGATACACTTTCTCCTGGTCTACCCCTGCTCTTTCTGCCAACAACTTCATCTGTCTCCATATGTATCCCCGGTCAATCACATTTCCACTGGAGGTCCGAAAGATCACTCCCGTCTGCAGTCCCTGATGAGCAATATATTCCTCCAGTCCCTGCAGCAACAGCTCCGGCAAATAAATATCATACTCCTCACCGGCACGAAGCACCGGCACAAAGCCATCCTGTACCGCCTCTACAGTCAGATTACCCAGTTCACTGATCCGAAGTTCTGTCCCTCCCAAAACCTGAATCAGCTGCACCATGCGGTAATCCTTCCTCTCCAGTGCCGTATCAACCAGCCGTTTATATTCCTCCGGAGTCAAACGAAGCAGCCTCTCCTGATTACTTTTTTTGCGAATCTTTAAGCTTTTGCAGTAAATATCGGTCCGCCCCAGAAATTTACAGAAAGATTTGATGCCGGCAATGACAGAATTTACACTTCTTATCTCGTAACCGGCATCAATCAGACTCTGCAAATATTCATCCGTCGCCGCCTGGGTAAACTCTCTTTGTTTTTCCAATAAAAATGTGCGGAACTTCATAATGTCCCGCACATACTTTTTAATTGTATTGATGTTCTTGTCCGATTGGACAAGATAAGATTCAAAATTCGAAATATCTGTTGGGGTTATTGAATACATAAAAACCTCCGTAAAATGCTGTTATATATGGTTCTCCTTTTTTTCTTGGGGTTTCTACTCATTTTTATGGGGTTTCCCCCCACAAAGTCGCATGTTTACGACTTTCGAAACCATTGTTACTACCGATTCCGATGCTATAATGGCATCATGTTGTTCTTGACCTAGGACAATAAATAAAAAAACAGGAGGTAGCAACAATGGCTACGAAAATCGTAAATTCTTTAGCCGGTCTCCCGGCAGAAGTAACTGTCAAAAAACTGGTAAAGCGTTCCAACTATGACGAACTCTGGATCTCATTTCCGGAATCAGAACGTATCTGCCCACACTGCAGTTCTCAGGACTGCATTATCAAGGATTCCGGCAAGAACTATACCGTCTATCATTCTGCAGTCCATCACAGATCGACCCACCTGCATATGCAGCGTAAACGCTACTATTGCAAGTCCTGCCGCCGTACCTTTATGCAGCATCCGGACTGGCTTCACCCGACACTGCACATCACACAGCTGCTCCACATCAACATCTGTCTCTCTCTGACAAAAATGCTGTCTCTCCGGACAGTTGCCGAAGAAAACGGTGTGTCAGAATCCATCGTCTACTCGGACCTTGACCTGATCAGTTTTGACACTGTAAAAAGCCTTCCGCAGACGATCGCCATCGACGAATTCAAAGGCGACAGCAGTACCTGGAGCAGCGACCGGCAGCGCTGGATCAAAGCAAAATACCACACGAACATCATCGATGGTGACAGCCGTTCGGTGATCGACATCCTTCCGGTGATCCGTGCTTCTGACCTCAAAAAATACTTCCGCCAATTTCCAAAGCACGAACGCGATAACGTCCACTTTTACTGCTGTGACATGCACAACGGCTTTGTTTCCGTGGCAAGAGACGTCTTCCCTCAGGCTGTGATCTGCATTGACATGTTCCATGTCATCAAGCATCTGAACGACTGTGTCAGCAAGATCCGCCGGCAGCTTCAGCGCGAACTGGAACCCACTGACCCAGACTACAAGCTGCTGAAAGGCTCCATGCGGATGCTTATTGCCAAACAGTCCAGCATCGACGCCAAGTACGATCAGAAAGCTCCTGTCGTGAAAAAAAGATTGATAAACTGTTAAAGACCTACCCAGACCTTGATGAAGCCTATCAGGCACTCCAGTCTTTCCACCGCATAAATGATATGACCATGTTCGTTTTTCAGCGCACACAGCTCACAGAATGGCTCAATGCCTACTGTTCCTCCGAAGTACCGGAAGTCCGCAGCGTCGCCAACATGGTCCGGCACTGGCGGGGATATATCCAGAACACCTGGAAATACGGCAAGTCCAATGGTGTCTGTGAGGGCTACAACAACCGGATCAAGGTTTTCAAACGTACCTGCCACGGTCTTCACAACTTTGAGTCCTTCCGCAAACGGATCCTGCTCACCTGCGGTGTCACGCAGTTTGTCACGAATCCGGCATCTCTGTTTCAGAGAAACCGCACTAAGAAAGGAAGCTCTCCGTTATAATCGACCGCACTCGCTATTAGAATACTAAGGAACCTTTTCCATACAGATCCTACATCCAGGAACTGGAAACAGAGCTTGCTGTTGCTGAATATACGATCCAGGAAGCCAACGAAGCATTCCAGTCTCTCCGGCAGGATTACCATAGACTTTTGGATCATGCTGCTATGCTGGAAGAAATCCTCCATCAAAACGGCATTCCATTTCCAGAAACCGATGAATAATCACTGCATCCGGCAGTAATAAACTGCCCATGTCATGACCAAATAGAAAGGAGGCTGATACCCCAAAAACTTCACTTAAAAAAGGACTATCTCGTCTTCTCGTGTACATTGTAGGGTAGTCATTATATGACCAAATATCCACTTCTTTTTCTGACCACCACATAGACAATTTATTAAAATTTCCCCTTTCCCCATTATCCAGTTTTAAAAAAGCTTTTCTTCCTTATTTTTCAATACATGTGAGATATTTTCCCACATTTAGATGAAGAACCTCGCAATTTTTCCGTTCCCCTTCACATTATCAATATTTAGTAGTTCCAGACCCTCCACTAATGTAAAAAGTATCCCCCACTACCAAATTACACATATCACTGACCATTATTACTGCTAATTGTCCAATTTCTGAAGGTGTTGCAAATCGCTTGGCCGGTATACAGTCAGTATACAATGTATCTTCCGCTTTACGTCCAAGCATTGCCGTTGCAACTGGTCCTGGCGCAATCGCATTTACAATTATACCATACGGTATCAACTCAGCTGCTGCTCCCAGTGTAAATGATCGCACTCCACTTTTTGATATTTCATAAGGTGTATAGCCTGGTTTTAAAGCTGCTGCTGAACTAACATTAAGAATATGTCCTTTTATTTTCTTCTTTTTCATATAATTGCTCACTGACTGCGTCATAAAAAACATTCCCTTAAGATTCGTATTCATAACTGAATCATATGTTGTTTCTGAAACAGTTCCAAACTTTTGATTTCCATGCACTCCTGCACAATTCACAAGAATATCAATTTTGTTTTCCTGGAACAATGTGACAGCCTGTGACACTTTATTATCAAACATTGTTACTTTATTCAAATCTATCTGTACACCTCTTGCAGAATTGCCAAGTTTTTCAACAGTATTCTTTACCTTTTCTTCTTTTGTACCCGAAACAATAACCTTTGCACCAGCCGCAATAAATGCTTCAGCAATCGCCACTCCGATTCCTCCAGTTCCGCCAACTATCAATGCAACTTTATTTTCCAATAAATTGCTTTGATTTTTAGGAATATTAATTGAAACAATATTTTTTTCATTCTTTTTTGAGTAATAATAATCTATTAACTCTCGAATTTTTAAGCCTACACTCATTTTTCACCTCAATCATTTTTACGCATAATTTTTTGACTTATTTTTACACCTTTTCGTCCAAGAATATTTTTTGCAATTTTTTTTGTTTTTTTTATAACATTTTGTTCGCTTTCCGAAAAATCAGCTAAACTCTGAATCAAATCAAGTGCACTTACATCCTCCTGTTCATCTATAAACACTTCAAAAAACATTGGTTTTTCTTTATGTTCTGTTGCGGTAAACTCTTTCATTGCTACAAAAAAACTCTTTTTATCAGTCGCGGATAAATACTGAAATCCCAAATCTTGTGCATAATGTTTTAAAAGTTCTGGCGATTTTTCACCATAATGCCCATAAGCCGAAATATATTCATTTGCCAAATCTCCAAGGCCTGCTTTCTGAACATTTCCTAAGGAATTTTTGAACTCTCCTCCTAATCCATTATTAACAACAAGAATACGTACATTAGATGCAATATGCTTATTTCCCAAGCTATTCATGTCATAAAAAAAAGCTAAATCTCCAAATATACCATAATATATTTTATCAAAATCCACAAATGATGCACCTATTAGACTTGAAACACCACCGTCAATTCCAAAGCCCCCCGTATTTGAATAACCTCGAATGCTATGGTCAATTTCAAAACAATTCCAACAACGGAGAGAATTCAAAATTCCAAAATGGATAATAGAATTTTTAGGCATATTTTTATGCATGTTCTGTGCAATCCACAAAGAAGAAAATGCCATATCATTATCATAGTTCTGCATTGCCTCTATTCGTAAATTATATACAGCGTGCCACTTTTCATATTGTGTAGTCTGACCTATTTGATAATAGTCGCAATACGCCATAAAAAAATCTTCCTCTTGCATTTCAAATACTTTTGTAAGATGTTGGTATGTGTCCCGAATCTCACCATCAGAATTCACTCTCCATATTTCTCTAGCCGATGATGGCCATGATGCCGATATATTTCCCAAGTGGATCAAAAGATCTATCTTTAAATTAGGAAATCCTCCAATATCGAATAGTCCACAAGGAATGCCATACTTTCCTGTGTAATTACTTGTTTGATCATAAAAAACAAACGCATTATATTGTTCACAAAATGATTCAACCGCAACTTTTAATTTTTCACTCCACGCCGAATGAGCTCCCACAAATATTGCAATATTGCCATTAGATAATTTAGGTAACTCCCTCCCAAAATTAATTCTTTGAATAACACGTTCTTGTGGAAGTTTACTTACGGAAAAATCAAGGCTATAGGATGTAGTCAAATTAATATGCACCGGTCCTCTTCCGTTTCGATAAAGTTCCATCAGGGCATCATTAATCTTCAAATTGCATTCCCATTCTTCTTGCTCATTCAGTATGACTGGAAGATGTACACTTTTTACTGCAATGTCATTTGGTATAACGGTTCTATCAATCAGTTGATCACGATTTTGTCCAAGCCAAGCAATTGGTCGTGTTGCCGTTACTGCAACAATAGGTAACTTTCTATAATATGCCTCCGTCAATCCTGGCATATAGTTTCTTGATGCCGTAGCTCCAGTACAGCAAATCACAACAGGTTCTTGAGATTCTTCTGCCAACCCACAAGCAATATATGCTGCGGATCGTTCGTCAACAGATGAGTACAATTCAAACTCTCCATCATATTGTGCACTTGCTACAAAGGATGCATTGGCACTTCCTGGACTTAATACCATTTTTTTTATTTTGTGTGCTTTTAATAGTGCCAATAACATTTGTACATTTCTTTCACTTGAATACATATTTCTTTTCCCCTTTACTATACACTTTTGCAGAAAAGTCTCTTCGTTATTTTTTTATCATTTTTAATACTTTCGTTATTTTATACTTGGTTATCTTATCAACCAGTTCAACCATCTGATTATAATAACTGTTTTCTCTATATATAGCAAACATTACTATATTCGATAAAGCGACCGAAAGAATTAAATTTATTATAACCTGCCCCAACAAAGATAACCCTCTTGTTGTTCTGCACAAGATCCAGCACAAAAATGCAATAATACATGCAGCAAAGAAATATATCACAAACTCTTTCACAAATTGTTTCAAACTTCTATGAAACACATATTTAAAAACATTACTAATCATCCATGGCATTGATACAAAAACATAACTAATGATAGTTGAAAGCAATATTGCGTAAATGCCCCAATATTGAACTAATGCAATATTAAAAAACATATTAACCATTGCCGCAATAAGTGGACGGAATCTATCCTGATGCCACACGCCTGCAGCATCTTTATACATTCCATTTACTTGTTGCATCGTTACAAGATAAAAATAAACACAAAAAAGTGCAACAACAATTTCATCAAAAATATAATCTTTTCCTACCCAAAGTTCGATAAATGGTTGATATATTGTTGCAAAGCAACACATACAAACGGTAACTATCCAATTTGTCAAAAATGTAAGAACTCTAAAATCGTTATAATTTTTTTCTGCGCTTTCCATTACCATGCTATTACCGACCCCAGCCAAACAGGAACTAAAAACTACTGTCAAAATCCCCATAACTGAAGACATAATAAAATAGTAGTTTTGATACATGGCCAGAATTGTCAAACCCAGAAATGCCGAAATAACAATCGTATCTGCAGAATTAACAATCGTCGCTCCAAGTTTTGCAGTAAACAGGTCTTTAATTCTTTGATTGATTGTTTTTACCATTTTATCAGGCAAATTTCCTTTTGGTTCCATATCTGAATATAAACGCGATGCTACCATTGCAGTAATAACATTCGCCATCGCCTGCGTAAAAAGCATAACAATAATGTAAAGATAATAGTTATGAAACACCCACAAAACCATCAGTTGTATAGCATATTGAAGCGATGTTGTTATAATTGTTATCTTACTCGCTATGTCACTTCGTTGATAAGCCTGAAGCAAAGAATTCTTATAAGCAAACATCCAATATGTCATTACCGTGGCTGCCAAATTTATCAAATACAGAATATAAACATTTAACTGTTCAGGAATATCCCCGTTTATTAGTTTTGGAATCAAAGGGGTCAATAATGCACCAACACAAGCAATTATTAGCCCTACGAAAAAATAGTATTTTTTGTACAGCCTCAACAATGCACAAATTGTTAATTTGTCATTCTCAGCAATTGGTTTATACATACTATAGACCATTGCCGAACCTACTCCAAGTTCTGCAAGATTCAAAACTTGCAAAACGGATGTAAACAAACTATTTAATCCTAAATACTCTACTCCCATCAGATAAATCATTGCTGTTCGCATCAAAAAAGGCAATAAAATTTGGTAAAGTTTCAAGATGACTCCAAACACCATATTTCTTGTTGCGTTTTGGGTTCTGTTCATATCACTGTGTCTTCTCTTTCTAATATTGTTTCTAAAATATCTGTCGTTTTATGAGCTTCAGTTTTCATAAAGGTGTGTTTATTACAAAGGAACTTTTTGTACTCATCATACTGCTTTACAAGGTACTCAAAACGATTTTTCAAAACATCTTTCGACAGATTTTGAAGATCAATGCAATACTCTACTAAGTCCATTTTTTCCATAAATCCTTTCATCTTCTGTTCGTATGATATCGAAATGAAAGGTGTCCCCATCTTGGCAGAAAAAATATTACTATGGTATCGCATACCAATAACTGCGTACAACTGACCTACCAAATATTGTTGAAAATACGCATCATATCGTCCATCATTTGCTGTCACTATAAAATAATCATTTGTATCACAACAGAATTTACACATCAAATCATAATCGTTTGCGTTTCCGTATAATTGAGGAATAAACACTACACCATAGCCAATCTTTGTAATACTTGAAAAGAACTCATGAAATATATCACGAACGTTTTTAGCAATTGCAGGATCCTTTGAATACACTGGATGCCACTGTAAATCAGTAATAGTAACACCTACGCATTTTTCATGTTTTTCTAAAAATCTCTTCAAGTCTATATATTGATTCAGCTTTTCTTGATTCTGTTCAGTATTTACATCATGTTGAAATGCCGAATCCAAAGTCGAAGAAACTTTTTTGTTTGGAACAATACTACGTACATATTTCTCTGAAATGGGATCTCTTAACACAATCGCTTCTGAATGTTCCAGAATCTTTTTACGCCACGAATTACGTTCTTCTCTCTGAAATGGTCCCATAGACGGAGCATAAAACATATATGGCTTATGCATTGCAATCAGCAAATCATAAATTGCAAGATAGGTTGATTCATCACTATAGTATGTATCACCTATGCTTGGACCTCCCGGTGCATGTAAAATAATATCAGATTTGGAAATCTCCGAAATCAATACCCTCTCATTTAAAGAAATTGATATCTTTCCGTCCGTCAGCACAGCAATTCTATGTGCAACTTTAGCTTTAAAAGAAATTGGCATAAACTGATGAATCATTTTAACATTGGACGGCATATTAGGATATTTTGTTCCTGCACCACGGATGGCTAGTATAATTTCAACTTCCGGATGTGCAACACTTATTTCATCTACCATCGCATGAACAGCAGCTTCATCACCACGATTATCCGAATGACAGTTAATAACTAGAATTCTCATTTTTATTCTTCCTTATAAATTAAATTTTTTCAACCATTCTAAAATAGTCAATGCTTGATAGCCGGTTTCGATATATGGCTTATTCATAAATTCATCATCTATCACTATATTGTTCCTGTCTACAATCAAGATGTTATCAGAATAAATTGGATATTCCTTTATATACGAATTTACCGTAATCACTTTCGTCTTTGTTAGCAATGCATCAAATGAACGTGTAGTAGGACCCTCTTGTGTGGATTGCGGTACATCTATAAGAGCTTTAGACTTCCGCATATATTCTATATATTTTTCATATGTCAACGGCTGATCGTGACAAAACCGTCCATTCGTATGTGTTGGATCATATAAATAAATAAATAATCTATACTTTTTCCCATACTTTACATACAATTCATCTGCAATTTTCTGTCTATCCGAGTGTGCCGATCCAATAAAAAGAATGTCGTATATATCTTCCGAATTATGTCCAACTGTTTTATTTTGGACAAACATTGGGCAATACGAGAAATTATATTTTTTACACTCGGAAATATTATATGCAAACTTCTCATCAAAAAGCTTGATATGTGATTGTTTTATCAAGTTTCTCACATCATCCCACGCATAATAGATATAACGTGCTTGCGGATTTCTTTCCTTTATTACCTGATAAAATTTATCAGATAAAAAAGACCCATTAATGCAAAATACCACCGAATAGTAATTTTTCGCTGCATTCACCTTTTCAAGCGTTTGCATCAAATACTTAGCTTCAGCTCTCTCTTGATCATGTTCCTTAATTATTAAAAAAATTTTTCGCAATATCCACCGAAATTTACTACACTTTTTATATTCATCAAGAATTGCCTTATCAAATTGGTCACAATTAAGCAATGTTACTTCATATTTTTTTTCCAACTGATTTTGCAAGCTTTTTTCATATCCCATAAATGAGGGCATTAAAAGCAAAATCCTTTTCAATGATACCATCCTTTCAATTATGTGTGCTCTCTTAGTAACAATGTTGTTTTTTCAACGATGTCTCTCCAAAAAAAACAATTTTTCGGAATTTGTGTAGCAGCTTTAATTTTTTTAATACATGATCCATTTTTTATTATTTGTTTTTCGTTTTTATAGCGTGTAAGCTGCTCAACCTGCCTATGGAATTTTTCAGAATCAAGAAATTCTGTAATGGACTCTTCCGTTAGCAAATCAATCCGTTTCATATTTTGAGCAAGATAATCTCTTAGAAGAAATTGTTCTGCCTCGTGTGATTTTGACACGCCACTCTTACGTATTCTATAACTTAGTTCAACTTTAGGTATATTTCCAATTTTATATCCATTATTTATTGCCCGTAGCATAAAATCATAATCTTCACAATGTGGTGTTTTTCGGTACCCATGTAATTTTAAACAAACTTCACGCTTTAAAAACCACGTGGGATGACAACTACAGCTTCCCCATCGCATAAACTTTGCAATCTGATTATGTTTCTCTGGAAATCTCATCAAAGATTTAATCGTTTCTCCGTGCTCATCAATCGTTTCAATATAACTACCAATCATATCTAAATGATTTTTTTTTAAATATAGCAACTCATCCTGTATTCTTGATTGACGACTTATATCATCGGCATCCATTCTAGCCACGTATTGACCTTCACATAATTTCAATCCTGCATTTAAACTTTTTACAAGCCCTAAATTCTTTTCATTACGAATAATTCTAATTCGACTGTCTACATATGTTTTCAATGTTTCTTCCAACTCGCAGTTATTAGGGTTATCATTAATAATTAAGAATTCAAAATTGGAATACGTCTGATGTAAAATAGAATTTATACTCTCATCCAATTCTTTCGGTGTTTCATTGTAGGTACTCATAAGAATAGAAACTAAAGGAGCTTCCATATCACATCCTCCATTTTCAAATATTTACTCAATTCTCTTCTTTTTATTCTGAAGCCACGTCAAAAAATATACCATATAAACCAACATATGCTCCATTGCAAAGTTGTAAACATATTGTGACTTGTTAAAAGAAGTTTTAGGATAACTTCTTATTAACCTTTGAACATCTTTTCGGGAACAAATCTTTCTGATGTTTTGAATTGCCGTTCCAAAACCATTTTTATCTGTATAAAATACTTCAAGTTTAATGCAAGTACGAATATGTCCAATAAAATTTGTATCTAAACGATATTGTGCTTCCCCCGGCAAGTTCAAATCCTGTATTTTAACGCCCATATAATGATACAATTCCATAACAAGTTCCAACTTGTTTGGCTTGTATGTATGCGTTAAGGATTCTTCATTAAAGCAATAATAATAAACAGGTTTATGGAGAATATATACCTTTTCACATAAGGGATACGCTTCTACGCTAAAAGCAAGATCCTCCCAAATAAGTTTTCGCTCAGACGGAAAAACAAGATTATTTTTTATAAACAATTCTTTTTTATATAGTTTCCAACATGCCGTATAAGAAAGAGCATCTAACTTATTACCTTTATTTCCCATCATATGAACCATAAGTGTTTCTTTAATTTCGTTTCCACTGTAGATACGCTCTGACACTGTAACTCTCTGTTCTTCATTTTTATAGTAATGACTTGCAATTACCACATCTACGTCTGTCGCAATTGCTCTTTCCAACATGACTGCAATCGCATCCAATGTTAAATAGTCATCCGAATCAACAAATGTGATATACTCACCAGTGGCTCTTTCAATACCATAATTCCGCGTCAGGCCAAGACCCTCATTTTCTTTATGAAATACTCGAATTCGTGAATCTTGTAATTCATATTTCTTACATATGGAAAGTGAAGAGTCTTTTGATCCATCGTCCACCAAAAGAATTTCAATATTTTGGTAGCTTTGTCCGAGAAGCGAATCCACGCATCTCTTCAGATATTTTTCTACATTATACACTGGAACAACAATTGTTACCTTCTGCTCTTTCATTTCTTTCTCCCTTCCTCAATACCAATTTAATAAAATCCCAAGTTTTAGTGCAAACGTTCCACTGAATGTCAGCCTTTTAAAAGTCGGATCAAATAAAAGCGACATTTTATCATAGAACACTGTTTTGTAATCGCTCGCTTTTTTTAAAAAAGCCCGATCATTAGGCTGCAAAAGGTCACTGTAAAACTCTAATATTGCTGTGCTGATGTTAGGATACGACTTCTTTTGCAACGTCTTTTTCAGCCTGTATTGAATCCCTGTTCCTTTTGTTCCCTCTCCTGTAACACTGGTATCATACCGAATCCAATAATAAAGTTCTTCATCTACATAATATACTTTACCAAACCAATGACATAATGTTCCAACCCACATATCATGTGGCAAATCGTCCACTTCGGGCCACACTCTGCAAACCAGCTCTTTCGCACTCTTATTGATAACCGTCGCCGCGCCATAATTATATGTTTTAATTAGTGTAAGTTTTTTTGTCAACTGTTCCGGTTTCAAAATTTCAACCTGTTCATCCAAGCGATTCAGTCGAACATCACTACGTTGCATTTTGCAATACGCCAGTTGCGGAATCTGATCTGCTTCCTGCATTACATCAATACACCTAATTAGCTTATTCGGTTTCCAAACATCATCCTGATCTGCAAATGCATAATAGTCTGCATCGCCACTCATTGAAAGCCCCAACCAAAAACTTTTTGCAAAGCCAACATTTTCTCCCTTGATGATTTTAATCTTATTTTGCGGATGGTTTTGTACATATTTTCGCACAACTTCCAACGTATTATCTTTACTGCAATCATCTCGTATCAAGACTTGAACTTTTACACCAGTCTGCCCGAAAATAGACTCCAACTGTCGCTCAATATACTTTGCACCATTATATACAGAAATTACAACCATAACTATTTTCATACTTTTATCTATCGTCCTTTATATTCCTTCTATTTTATATTTTAATTTTTCAAAAATGCTGTCAGTTCTAAAATCATTAAATGCCCAGAGAATAAATGGTAGGAACGAGTAGTCAACCAAGTCATTATCAACAAAATTTATCCAAAAAACAGCCATCAACGTCCCCAATATACACACATTTCGTTTATTCGTTTTTGCTAAACGATAAGCAATCAAAAAATAAACAAATAAAATCAGAATTCCATATCTCAATATTATATACAAATATCCATTATCCAAAACAATCGTACTTAGATTTTTTCCATTAACATAGGTAATATTGTCGTTTATGAACGATTCATTACTTATAATATTTATAAGATGAATACCAATTCTTCTCATTTTAAATATTGCCAATCTAAATCTTCCTGAAAAAAAAGCGTCAATTGTGTTCCAAATTCCTCCTTTTAGTAGTAAAAACATCATAGAAAACGAAAAAATTGACATACAAGGTATACATAAAACTGTAGTTCGATATAATATTTTATATTCTTCTGCTTTCTTTTTTGTTAAAATTACAAATATTGATAAAGCTAACGATAAAACCAATGCATTCCTCGAATGACAAAAAATATTTACGATTCCCGCAAGAAGCATAAAACATATTATAACATTATCTCTTATTCTTTCTTTTACAATGCAGATATAGTACACCTCTAAATAAAAAAATAACAATGGTAATACGTTGCTATGATAAAACCCCAATGAATGTCTATTATAATTAATTTGGTTTATCGTATCACGTGAGGTTAAAACATCTGGCAAAATCCCAATTACGCATAGAGTCAAGGTGCTAATTATTCCAATTACAATGATTCTTAAACTTATTTTAAAAACGTATTTTATATCAACACTTTTTGAATTGTAAATAAGTAATACCAAAATGCTCCAATATAAATCTCTCGTTTTTATACCATACAGTAATGTAACCGTTAAAAAAATAATCATCAGGAGAAATTCTTTTCTCCCTAATCTCAAATTAATACAAGAAATAAAAATCAATATGTATGAACATATACGCAAATATCTTGCCAATATATCCATGTTACCAATATTATAAATATCACCAATAAACAATGATATATACAGTATAATATAGGATAAATAAAACAATATTTCACTTTTTTTTGATTTTATTATCACTTTTCTCTCCTATACTTCAACATCTCCACAATGCAAAGCAAACTAAATTTAATTGATCTGAGTTTAAAACCATAAACCATACTCCATCCAAAAATGCGAATATAACCACTTATTCTCTTTGAAATACCAGCAAATTGAGAATAGTATAATGTATCTTTAATTCGAATTTGGAAACGATTCCAATATTTTTGAACATCTTTACTACTACCCCTCTGAAAGAAATTCTGACATATTTTCACTGGAAGTACACAGAACTGTACCCCTTTCTTTCGGAAATCATCGAACAACTTGGTATCCACACAATCCATAAACAATCCCTCATCATATGCATATCCCTTGTAGGCTTTTAATCTTACAGCAAGGCAACTATTGATTGCATTGAACTTATCCTGAGAAATTTTCTGTTGTGGAGATCTAATATATTTTCCTTTCAACCACCCTGCTTTACTGGGTGAATAAATCACGCCATTTTGTCCATATATAACTGGAACAAATACATCATATGTTTTATCCTCTGCTTTGTCTTTTAGACAATCAAAATACTCCCTTTTTATAGGTGTATCATCATCAAACCAAATCACAATGTCATTTTCAGACTTATTATTTAAAATGGAAAGTGCATAATTGTACGCCCTTGATAATCCAACATTTTCTCCCATACTATGGTAATTCAATAAATTAGACGAAAACTGTATCTGATTTTCTACTACATAATCATCTGTACTATTATCTAAAACAATAATGTGCAGATGCTCTTCCTGCATCTGCGTTAAACGCGAAATTGTAATAGAGTCCTGTATTTTTTTATTGTACAGAACAACAACTGCATAATATTCAATCATTATTCCATCCCGTCCTGTATTTGTATTATCTAATGAATACATTTTCATACTGTCCGCAAATCTTATCCCATGTATACTCTTCAGCCACACGTTTCTTCGCTCTTTTTCCCATCTTTTCGATTTCATCCGTACTCATCTGATCTACCTTATCAATCAGCTTTGCCAGATTACCGTTCTCGCGATTCCAGTATAAAGCGCATTCTTCAGCAACTTCCTTATTAAATCCCACATCAACTAAAAGGTTTAAATCTGTACTACCAAGTGCTTCAATCAGACTCGGATTAGTTCCACCAACGGTATGACCATGGAAATACGCATACGCATTCTCTCGAATCTTCTTGAGCAATTCCTGATCATAAACGGTTCCAACAAATTTAATTCTCTTGTCACTCTTGAAATGCAGTTTCTGTTCCAACTCATTAAGAAACTTATCATTCACATTCGTGATAATAGCAAAATCTTTCTTACTTTTACTCCTCATAAACTCCCGAATCATAACCTCAAAAGAATTCTCTGGCACAAAGCGACCCACAACAAGATAATAATCTTTTTTTGTCAATTCTTTTTCCCTATACCAGCTCATCAACTTTTCATCATCATCTGCGAATTTACTCAAAGTTAAGTCAGCACCGTAAGCGATAAAAGTCGTTTTAGGATTTTCTCCTTTGATTCCTTTACCGTCATAGCACTCATGAATATACTTCTCAATATTCACTGAATCACAGATAGCAAGATCACAATATTTTATCATCATCCGCTCAGAAATCTTCCAGTATTTTCGAATTGGAGCAGACCATTTGGTTCTCATCCACTCATGTCCATCAGGATTGAGATAAACCTTTCCATCAAATTTATGTATAATCTTGTAAAAATAACTGGCAAATGGTCCAATACGACAGGCCATTATATAAACAATCGGATGAGAAATGTGATTTTTCTTAATATGCTCACAGCATGTCTTTAATGCCGCTACATCATAATAAATCGCCTGTGCAGGTCCTATCTGAGGAACATCTATTTTAAAACAATGTGCATTATGAAGTTCAAACTCGTGGTCATTAATTATTGTCACATCTTCGAATTTACTTTCATCCATACAGCCATCACCATTCGCTTTGCAGGCAACATGATATTTAATATCTTTTTTGTTTTGATGGTATTCTGTCAGCTTATAGACAAATGTCTCATATCCACCATAAGCCCCCAATGATTTCGCACCAACTAAATACACATGTTGCACTCCATTTTCCTGTTCCATTCTCTTATATTCCTCTCCTAATTCCCCTAGTAAAAAAGACCGAGCTACGCCACCCGCGCCCCGCCTCCGGCAGCTCGCAGTTCCTGCGTCGCGTCACCCGCTCTTTCTGTCCGCCGCTCCACAGCACGCGTCACTCGTCATCCTGCTTACACGGTTTCCTGCATTACCTCTATATTTCCAGCAACTTACGTCGCATTAGAAATCTCTTTATCCTGTTTTCCATCGGAAAACATCCGAATCTCTCCGCGCCGAAACGTTACCTTGGTTCCCACACCAAAGAGATCAATTTCTACCGTCCATTCATCTTGTTCTGCATTAGCATATAAAAAGGTTCCTCGGACTCCTTTGAATGGTCCCGTCAACACCTCCACCTGATCAGGACTATTTTTCAATTCCTGCTCCTGCTTTTGTATGCGTTCTGCCTTTAATTCGCTGAATTCTTCCTCACTCAGGCGTGCGAATGCACCAAAGCCAAGTTCAACAGGAGTCATTCTCCCAAAAATAGGTACATCAATTTTGGCAATTCGCCGGTGTCTGTCTATGTTTTTAATATTTCCCTGGTAGTTACGAAGTGGACCTTGCGTGATACATACTGTCTTACCGATTAGAAATCCCTCAGAATATTTAACGATGTGATCCTTGTCCATCATAGCTGACAAAAATGCCTGCTCTTCCTGCGTAATAGGAGACACCAGTTCGCCATCCCGCAATACTTTTGTATATTGACGGAATTTTTTTAGTCCCTCCATTACTGTCCCGATATCCTCTGTATCTACAAAGAGATAGCCCGGAAACAATGTTTTTTTCACATCATGCCACTCTTTTTTGAAGTGCTTCTGTGCGATATACTGTGGAATGAACAATTCCTGATAGGCCTGTCCATCTACATATTTCTCACATTGCAGCTTACAATCCTGTTCCTGACCGGACATTGTGTGAATCACATACCACATTTTCCACTCCTACTTTTACGCCTTGCCTAATGCAATACTTTGCTATTGCAATACTTTGCTATGTGCAATGGTTGCCATTCACTCGTTTCCACAAGTGAATGTATTAAATATTATGTCGTAAATTAAAATCTACAACTCGTAGTCTATCACAGTTTTTAGGACAATACAAGACATATTTTTACATTGACAGATTATTCCACAGATTGATCTGCCTGTTTTTTTACGTCTATTTTCCAATATATTCTTTGATTTCATCTTATTAACATATGGCGCAAACAGGCTTATTTTCAGTCTTTTTCAAGAAATGCAACATAATATTTATTATGTGTCATCTTATATTCTTTTTTCAGAGTTTCTTCTATATTAATAAAATTTTGTAAATTTATCATTTTTTCTTCGTTTTCCTTAAAATATACGACGAATCCATCGTAGAAATGTCATGTGGAAGCAGAATATGCGAAGATTTCCTGTATTTCGTGTTCTTAGATGGGACTGTTCTTATATTACACTGTTGTGATATCGTATGTTCATCATCCGGTATCAGTGCCGGTCTGATCCTTCTTTCCGAGGAAATCGACACCGGAGAACCCGCCCACCTGGACCCCTGCCTGTTACTGTCAAACGTAATGCCTATGGCAGACAGCTTGGCAGCTTTTGCACCACAGCAGATCTCACTGAGATTCCCGCCTTTCCGATGGTATTTATCCGTGCCCCGTATATCGCTTCGGTCAAAGAGCCCGTCAAGGTGCTCGGCACCGTGGATGATCATATCGTCGCCGTACAATATAAGCATCAAATCGGTCTTTCCTTTCATCCGGAACTGACCGGAGATACCAGAATCCATAAATATTTTGTAGATATGGTACGCAATGTTATATGATGTTTAATTATCTTTTAAATATTCCTGCAACATATAATAAGACTTTCTCAGATGGGGTTTATAGACAGCCTGTTCCCAATTATCCCAGGAAAACAGCTTCTCTCCCAGATCCTCATTTTCGGAAAGATAACCAATATCTATACCTTCCACCGTCATTGTAGTATTATCTTTAATATTGTTAATCTCCTTAACAGACGGTGCAGAAAAGCCCAGCAGCCCCCATGGGATCCGCGCCTCAAATACAGAATCTTTATAATAAAAATCTGTCAATACATCGCCTATCTCATTTTCCTCATCCACCTTGCCATAACGCAAATGTCCTGTTTCTTCTTTCTGTACGGGAACCTTTTTACCGGTTTGCGGATATGTCAGACTACGGTCTATGATCAGATAGATCCGGTGAAATGAATCCTTTTTATCCTGCTTTAAATCCAGATCCATCCATTCCTTAGAAGCTCGTATATAGGGATCAGACGCCGTGTCTACCAGCATACGGGTATTATTTTTCCCCTCCATATGCAGAATAAAATCTGCCTTCACCGGAAACTTATGCTCTCCATAGTTACTACATCCCTCATTCGGATTGATATCAAAATAAATATTATTGCCTGCCTTTGTAAAATCAGCAGATGGATTCTCCACAGCCAGATACAGATAGGTACTGTCACATTTTGCATACACTCTGACCACTCCCTTTTGCAGAAGAATATCATGCTCATTCCAGTCATTCAGCTTTCCGTCCAGAACCGGAATCGGGTTACATTCTGCAGAAATATACTCCATCAGCCCAAAATGCTGCTCACTGGTCTGTACATCATTCCAATAAGCACGGTAATCACTATTGGTATAATCCATGGTGTTCCATGTGCGTTTAAACCATTCATCCTCCCACACAAAAACAAGTCCTCCAGCGCAATCCGCTTTCTTGATATCCCGAAACATACTGATCAGCATTTCGCCCTGCTGCTCTGCAGTCACCGCACCCTGATTAAATCCGGTCAATGGATTAAGGTCTCCTTCTCCTTTGTAATTTTTGTTACATTTGTTTTATCATTGTCCTTATATGATGATTTCTTAGCAATCCCGCAACCGGTAAGAAACACCATTATCATTACGCCCACAATGATATGATAGCATCGTTTTCTGTTCATTTTCATCTTCCTTTGCTATTCTTATAGTTTCACATTTTCATATATTATACCGGATTATTACAAATTCGTCTTTTCCTTGAATGATATCCTGTGATCTATAATTATTGCTTTGTCATGATGCTTGTTCTGGTTTGGGTTTATATAATCTTCTAAAATTAATCGGCTGATTCAATAAAAAATACTTATCCGCAACTTGTTTTTTATTTCTGAATATATTTCTTTTGTCATTTTATTGTATATGAATTTGTAAAACACTGGTGATAATTTCCATTTTGATTTTATACCCTTTTATAAATAATAGGAACATCATATCCAAATGTACGTTTTCCATTCACTTCTATACTCTCCGATACCTCCAAACACGTATCAGAAAATTTCTCCCACAACCGAAATATCATTACCGGCGAAAACCGGCTCACACTGCCCCCTTCCCATACGCCATCCTTTTCATGATACAAAGCCGGAGTAAACTTTTCTGACTTTTTCAACGCACTATATTTCACATTTTTCATTGTTTCATAGGAAAATGTATTCTTATCCTCTCCTTCCGGAATTTCATAGGAAGAAAGCTCAATCCCATCATCCTGCTCTGTCACCAAAAACAAATGTGGAGAAGAATGACGTTTTCCTTGGCTTTGATAATAACTTTCTTCCACAATGAATATGCCGGAAAAATCTGCCGGCAGATCCTGTATTTTATTGTTACACGGTGTATTAACATGCTCCGCATATGGATATATCTCTCCTGCTTCCTTCATTTTTTGAAATTGTTCCTGATTATCAAAGTGACCTGTCATCATGTTAATAAATTGCTCAAATTTTGATATATTTCCTGTATGGCTCATATAGTGCTCCTCTCTCAACGATATTTTCTCTCATTATACACCCATCCATATGATAAAAAAAGAATATTATCTTTCAATTTCTTTAACATGATTCCGCTTTTCTGCCTGCAAGTTCTCCAGTTCTTTCCTTATATTATTCACAACAAGAGAAAGCTCCTGACTACCTGACTCTTCTTCATGACAGATACGCCCAGCCAAATCCTTCGCTTTACACATATCTTTCATGCTGGCATTGCAATATTTATTTATAAGTCTGGGTGTTCCATCGGCAGCGTTGAGTATTGCTTCAATAGCTGCATATTCAAAGATGGTCTGATTGCAGCCGGCACCTTTTAATTTTTCCAGTATATATGTTTTGCCTTCATCTTTTGTAAGACCTTCTAAATTATAATTCATAACAATACGCTGCCTCAGTGGTTCGTGAATCTGAAGCGTAAGGGTCGAATTGAGTTTTGGAAGTCCTGCAAGCAGTATTGCGGCACGGTCTCTGGAGTCCATTATTCTTCACCTCTGCATAAATGAATTTTTTCGCGCTTGACAAAAGCGTTTTCAGTTTTGTTTAAAAGTCTTATAGGAGTCAAAGTGCCATCCGTTTCTACAATAAATATATCCTTAAGACCAGGAGAATATCTAAGTCTGATACGCTGTGGTCCTATGTCAAGAAAAAGTACAAGTTAAACATGAACTTTTCACCTCAATAATCTGTCTTATGCCACATTTATTTCCATTTGTCTTAGTTTTATCCAATATTTCTTTTCGTAGTCATTAGGCGATGCATAATCACAATGACTGTGAATTCTTACTGTATTGTAAAAGGCTTCTATATATTCAAAAACAAGTTTATATGCATGATTATAATCTATTATTTTGAATCTATTTATCCACTCTCTTTTAAGTAATGAATGGAAAGATTCAATACATGCATTATCCCATGGATATGCTTTCTTCGAATAACTTAGCGTCATTCCTGCTGTTGCTTCTTCATAATCTTTAGCCGTATATTGTCTGCCACGATCTGAATGCATAATTAATGGTTTGTCAGCATTTCTTACCCTTTTAGCTTTATTAACAGCTTCTACAACCCACTTTGTTTCAAGGGTATCACTTAATACCCATGATATTATTTTCCTTGAATATAAGTCCATTATACTTGTTAAATATACAAATCCTTCATAAGTCCAAATATATGTAATATCTGTACACCATATCGCATCAGGGGAATTAGGATTAAACTTCTCATCAAGTATATTTTTGTATTCTTCACTAAAATTTGAATCTATAGTTGTTATAGTATATGGTTTAATCCATTGTGCCTTTAGGCCCATTTCACGCATATAATTACCTACTGTCTTTTCACTTATTGTTTCTCCTTCTTCTTTTAGTTTCTTTGTTATTTTGGGAGCACCATAATTCTGGTGCGATTCATCATAAATATCACATATCTTATCCTTTATTTTGTTTTTTCGCTGCTCCTAATTACTTGGAATCCTGTTTTTCCAAGTATTATATCCACTTCTAGAGACGCCTAAATGTCTCAGCACACCGCTAACATTAAGCCGGCGTCCACCTTGTTCCCTCATATTTCTCTCTTTATTTGCAGTTTCAAGGTATATAGCTTCTGTTAGTTTCCCAGTATGCCGATTGCTTTTTTTAATATTTCCAGAGCATCCTGTGCATCCCTTAATTCTTTCTTAAGTCTAGCATTTTCTTTTGCAGCATCACTTTCGTAATTGCCTCTTCCTCGGGTTGGTATATTACCATCATTACTTTCATAAAGTTTACGCCAGGTAGATAGTGTACTTTTAGATATGCCTAGATTTTTAGCACATGCGTTAATGCCTAAATCCTTATGCTCTTCCCAATATTTTACCGCATCTTTCTTAAATTCTTCTGAGTACTGTGTAGCCATGTCTTAATCCTCCAATCTTTAACTTTAATAATAAATCTATATTAAGAATTATTCCATATCTAACTTGTACTATTTACATTCTAACATCAGACATTTTAAAGAAAAAGGTTATTCATACAAACAGATAAAAAATGGTCGTCTCA